>Ga0222697_1000613_pt1 | contig 15002 bp, 17 predicted proteins | sample AntAcemetage1402_FD_179835 | JGI IMG/M metagenome (GOLD analysis project Ga0222697, IMG submission 179835) | Saline water microbial communities from Ace Lake, Antarctica - #1402 | ecosystem: Environmental > Aquatic > Non-marine Saline and Alkaline > Saline | place: Antarctica: Ace Lake... | reverse complement strand
ATATGACACTTTGTTACCTACTTTGTTTTTTCTTTTTTAGGGTGGGGTTTTCTTCTTATTTCTGTAACAATTGTTACATTATGTGTATTTAATTACAGAATAACGTGTTTTTATTTGTTTTATAATACGGAATACCGTATCTTTGAAGTACACAAATAAAGTTAACCAATAATGATACGAGAAAAAATAATAGCCCAGCGCAAAGAGTTGGGCTATACTCAAAAACATCTTGCAGGATTAGCAGGAGTTAGGAAAGAACGGATTTCCGAATTTGAAACAGGAAAAGGCAACACCGGGATTCAGTTAGTTGAAAAATTAATGAAGGTGTTGAATTTAACGATTTCCCAATTGCCGTAAAACGGCAAAAGCGCGGAGGCAAAAAGAAAAAATATTGTAGGTAACGGCCTCGATAAGCGGAGCTTGGGAATTATGAAAGAATAAATATTAAAAATTTTAGTTATGAAAATTAAAGTAAAATGGGAGATTAGTTACAGTAATGGTTGTGCGAGTTTTGACCTTGATGAAGTAAATTGTAAATCAATCGAAGAATGGAATAATTTGAGCCACCTTGAAAAAAGAAACAGACTTCAGGAATGTATTGACGAGATGGTGGATAGCCCAAGTATGATATTGGAAAGATATTATTTAGAGTAATTTTTAATATTTAGGATGGGAATAATTCCTGAGCTTAACCCGGTAATTAACCACTGCTGCTCAAGTTACGTTTATCGGTTGTTAGAATCTGCTGGCTCACGGGCAAAGTGGTGATATAGTTTTAAGGTTATCGGGCGACCGTTAGATTCGACGGTATTTCGGGAATGTCAGAATCTGAAATTAATTTCTTGTTAATTTTAGTGACATGGAGAAATAGACGAACTCTTTAGTGAGTCAGTTGAATCTAACTACGTTATAGAAACAAAATATTAAAACACCGATAAAACAAAGCGTTATGAGTAATTATTTGACATTGGCCTTGAAAAAGTACGTCAATTACATGAGACAGCAAGGGTTATCATTAAAAACAATAAAATCATATTGCTGGTACGTTGAAAAATTAGCGGAAATAGACTCCAGAATATACAGGTTAAGTAATAGCCAAATTCAAGATTTTATACTTCAATATGAATCAGGTTCGACCCAAAATGTAATTATTAATGCTTTGCAAAAGTTTTTCGAGGTCAATCATCCTGATAAAAGAATAAGTGTATTTGTAAGGCCAAAATTGCCAAAGAAATTAATCGAGGTACTTTCTCAAAAAGAAGTTTGGCAAATAATTGATTCAATTTCGCATGTTAAGCAGAAAGCAATTATTGCGGGGTTATACCTTCATGGTTTACGAAGGAGTGAAATACTAAACCTGTACTACCATAATATCGACCGTGAGCGTAGATTGCTTATAATTCGGGAGGGTAAGGGTAAAAAAGACAGGTTTGCTCCACTTAATACAATCTGGACGGATTACCTATCGAAATATGCCAAACAAATGAATCACAAAAAAGGATATGATAAGCCAATATTTTACCCGTATTCGGCTAGCTCAATTTCAAATATTATAAAACAAAAGGCCTCGAAATTAGGGATTAAAAAAAGAGTATATCCACATTTGTTAAGAGACTGTTTTGCTACCCATTTAATCCAACAATCAGTTGGTAATAAATTCATTCAGGAAATACTTGGACATTCAAGGGTTACCACAACCCAAAAATACATTCACTTAGCCGCCGAGGATATTTCAAAAATTGCCTTGAAAAGAATAGCGTAATCCGTTTTAACAGCATAGCTTCAAAAATCCACCCAATAAATTAAAAAAAAACGTTGCCGATAGAATGAATATGGCTATTTTCAGAAGTTCCCCAAAAAATCTTTTTACAGAATTCATCCCGTAATTTACAAAAAAGTTAATAACCACGCTTATAACTTATGTAATTTGCCGCAATAAAAATCTTTATATTTGTTCAACAGTAAAGCTCATTCTGCGTACGCGCGGGACGGGCTTTTTTTATGCATAAGTGGTATGGAAATTACAGTTTACAATCATTCGAACCTACCTGTTTGCGACTTCGAGAAGTTTGTCGAGATGCAGGAAGATTTTAAAATTGAAGTCCCGGAGAAAACGTTAAAGCTCAAGAATATTATCATTGAGCGTGGCTTTAAATACCCGTTTGTTTGTTGGGTTGACAAGGAAGGCACGAAGTTTATTGTAGATGCACACCGTCGTAAAATTGTGCTGGACCAGCTACGGGGAGAGGGGTGGAAAATTCCACACGTACCATACTATAAAATTCAGGCAGAAACCAAAAAGGAAGCTGTAGAGGAGATATTGCTTTTCAACTCACGCTATTCCGAAATAAACCCCGAAACCGGCCTTTTCGAAATGTATAAAATCGATGTAGAAAATCTTCCCATCGATATCCCTGAGATTAAAATTAACACTGAAACCCCAAAGATTAATTATCAGGACGAGAAGGAAATGGATTATAAATCTCAATACGGAGTAATAGTAATATGCACCGATGAAACGGAGCAACAAAAAATATTTGAAAAGCTCTCTGGCGAAGGCTATGAGTGCAAGGTGGTAGTTACATAAAAGTGGTATTTTATGAAAATCAAGGTGGTTAACCGGTGCGAAGATTTTAATTCGTACCGGGCCGCCCGGGTTAAAAGTTTATTTAATCCGGAGCGTGGTGACGTGTTCAGGTTCGAAGATGAAATTGACCTTCCTGAGCAGTGGCAGGTCGGACTTATTGTTGGTCCATCTGGCACGGGAAAAACAAGTATTGGTAAATCGTTCTTTGACACCAATAGGATTGAAGATATTTATTCCGGATGGGATAAACACAAACCTCGTTATGTAGAGATAAACTTTCGCCATTGGGGTTGAAACTATTTAAAAAAGTTTTGAACAAAATAAAATCGGGAGAAATCCCGCACACTCCTCAGGATGAGAAATATGCTACGTGGGAGCCTAAAATAGACTCGCTACCAATTTTTAAACCTGATTTATTGATGATAGAATAGTTGTGAAAACAGCTTTGACAAACTTTAACACCACTTTACAATGTCAAGAGTAAAAGAAAAATATTTAGAATTTGGGAAAGACCTTTATACTCAGTATGATACGGAGGGGAACAAATTATACTCCTTACAAGAGATTGCGGACAGGCTCTGTGAAAAGTTTAACAAAAGGTTTACGCGTCAAACTATTTTCAACTGGTCAAAATCGAATGACTGGGACGGTCTGAATCAAAAGATTAAACAACATGCAATTTCTAAAGCGAATGAAGCTGACAAATTCAGCCCTGATGAAAAGGTAATTGATGCCCGTTCTGATGACTTAGCAGATGTTTATAAATACGGGAAGTTAATGGCATCGATTGGGACGGATGTTTTGCAGAAAGCCTACAAAGCGGGCAAAGGGGATAAATCGGTAAAAAAGAATTTGGAGATTACGGTTAAGGAGGCCATTGCCGCAATGCGTACGGGCTCTAACATAGTGTTCAGGTTGAACGACGTTCCCGACCCTGAGGCCGGTGGAGCCGGAATTGTAATGATGCCTGATAATGGAAGATGAAACTGCTTTTTGCCATATTAACCGCATTTCTATTTTGTTCAATGAGTAAAAGAATAACGCCACAACCCGGTTTTCAGATGGAGTTTCTCTCAACCCCGGCAGATATTGCCATTGGGGGAGGAGCCGCTGGGGCGGGTAAAACCTTTACCTTACTTATAGAATCAACTCGCAATATTGGTGTTAAAGATTATGCCGGCGTTATTTTCCGTAAAACATATCCACAGGTTAAAGCCCCCGGCGGACTTTGGGATACTTCGAAACAGGTGTATGGTGTAGTCAGGGGTAAACAAAGAGAATCAGCACATGAGTGGTTATTTCCATACGGCTCTAAAATCAAATTTTCTCATTTGGAGTATGAAAAGAACGCTGAGGACTGGCAGGGCTCGCAAATACCATTTATTGGTTTCGACGAACTTACCCACTTTTCAGAGTACCAATTCACCTACCTTCTTTCGCGTAACCGCTCAACATGCGGAGTTAAGCCATATATCCGCGCAACGTGTAACCCCGACCCCGATAGCTGGGTGGCCAACTGGGTTGATTGGTGGATTAACCAGGATACAGGTTTTCCAATTGACGAACGCGCCGGGAAACTCCGGTATTTTATGAAAGAGGGCGACGAAATGATTTGGGGCGATACCAAACAGGAGGTAATCACAAAATGCTATCACACCATTAATGAGTTGAAAGCCGCCGACTCTGAAATACGCGAGGAGGATTTAATTAAATCGGTAACATTTGTCCCGGGAGATATTTATGGGAATAAGGCTCTCCTTCGAAAAGACCCTGCTTACCTCGCAAACTTACTGGCGCAATCGGAGGATGATCAGCAGCGACTATTGCGCGGGAACTGGAAAATTAAAATAGGTGGTGACGACCTTATAAATCTAATCAAGCTAAAAGACTGCTTCGGGAATGAATACTTAAAAGGTGGCCGCAAATACATAACTGCAGACATTGCTTTGAAGGGTTCTGACTTGCTTGTTATAGGAGTGTGGGACGGCTTCAGGCTGATTGATATTTTTATTGAACCAAAGTCGAAGGGCGATAAGGTAATTGAGGTAATTAAGTATGCTGCTAAGAAATACAGCATTCCACAAAGTCATATTCTTTACGATGATGACGGGGCAGGTTCTTTTGTTGATGGATTTATAAAAAATGCCCGAGCCTTTAAAAACGGCTCCAAAGCCCTGAAAGGTGAGAATTATAAAAACCTTAAATCTCAGTGTTATTTCAAAATGGCCGACCGCGTTAATAGTGACGGTTACTCAATTTCGCCTGAAGTATTAAGAAAGAATGTAGGCAGCAAAACCGTTGGGCAGATGCTTATTGACGAACGCCGGGCAATTAAAAGAGACAAACCCGACCACGATGGGAAACTTGCAGTACTCCCTAAAGACAAAATGAAAGATATTATCAAACACTCTCCCGATTTCTTTGATATGTGGATGATGCGCGAGTGGTTTGAGCTGGTTCAAATAGAATACGAATCCCAAAATTACAACAAAGAAAAACTAGGATTATTTTAAAATTATATATCATGGCAGAAGAGAAGAGTTCAATACTAGACGGCACCTTTGAGGAGGTAATTAAAGCAATAGAAGCGCTAGGCCCCGGGGAAAATAAGGCCGAGGAATACCAGAAAATCTATGATGGTGAGCACGCGATTTTGGCACGTCCGGATAAAGTTGTAAAAACAGCTAACGGAGAGTCAAAGGTTACAACGGCTAAGATAGTTCTGAATTACCAGGAGGACATTGTAGAGAGTTCAGTTGCATTTTTGTTCGGCTCGCCGTTAACGATAAGCAAAACAACTGACGGGGGCGATACCCAGTTTCAGGAGCTGGAGGCCGCGCTTGAGGATATCTATTTCAATAGTAGAAATAAAGAGCTGGCCAGAAAACTTTTTATACAGTGCCGGGCGGCAAAGCTGTATTACGTAAAAAACCCGACTGACAAAGAAAACCGGAGCTTAGCCTCTATTATACTCTCGCAAGATAACGGCGATTTTATACCCGTATTTGAAAAAGGCTCGATGATTGCCTTTTTGCGAAAGTTTACGGAAACTAAATCTGTTGATGGGAAAGCAAAAAAGGTTGAAATGTGCGAGCTATATACGGCTGAGCAAATTATATACGCTGAAAAAACAGATGCCGGATGGGAAGAGGAGGCAATAAAAAATGAATTCGGGAAGATCCCCGTTGTGTATTACGAGCAGAAAATCCCAGAGTGGCATAAGGTGCTAAGTATAATAGAAAAGCAGGAGGATAGCTATTCTAAGTTGATTGATACAAACGATTATTTCGCTAAACCTAAGTTGACTGTATCGGGTAAAATTTCCAATCTACCTGAGAAAGGGACAGTCGGGGAGGTTTTGGAAATGGAAATAATTGAAAGCGGTGATGGGAGTAAAGTAAAGTCAGAGGCAAAATACTTAACGTGGGACCAACGCCCTGAAAGTTTAAAGCTTCAATTCGACATGGCCGAAAACTACATTTATAAGTTTACTCAAACGGCGGACGCTAATTTTCTGAATATGTCGAAAGCTTCAATTGGAAACCTCTCGGGCGTGGCACTTCAAATGTTAATGCTGGCTCCAATTATTAAAAGTTTGAACAAACAGGAGCAATTTAATGAAATGCTCAAGCGCGAGCTTAATGTGGTAATGTCAATCCTTTCAAAAATGAATGCAGGGAGCGAAAAGGCCTACAAGGACATGAAGCTGAAACTAACCTTTAACTCCATAATGCCCGATAATATTTCGGAGGTTATTGAGGATTTGGTAACCGCCACATCAGGGGGTATTATGAGCAAGGAAACGGCAATTGAAAAGAACCCTTTGGTTGACAACTCCAAGGCCGAAAAAGTGAAGGTGAAAGCCGAGTCAACCGTTTTGAGCGCAATAGCCGAGCCGGATGTTTAAAAGGGCAAAATACAGAGGTATCCCGTGTTGGTATAACGAGCAAACGGATGAGCTTAGAACAAATAACTGGCTTTACGGCGTACTAGTTGATATTAACCTGTGGGTTGATTTTCAGTTGCTAGGGTTGGAAGAATTACCAATTTGGATTATAGAAGATGAGTAATATTGATTGTTTTGGAATATATGATTTTAACGTAGCCGAGAACACCTATATCCTTAGTGGAGATAAGTACCTCGTGAAGGATTTAATTGAAATGGCTTCCAAGGAGGAGCCGTTTGAGCTGCCTTTAGCAGGGGTTGATATTGGCACAAAACCTTGGGGGGATATGGATATTAAGCATTTTTGTTATCATGTTCGAAGGATGACCGCAGCGGAAATGAAGTACCCCGTTATTTTAGATGTTACTGGTTATATATGCGACGGGTGGCACCGGGTTGCCAAGTCAATTATAAACGGCCAAAAAACAATAATGGCGGTAAGGTTAAAAACAATGCCAAAGCCATTGCCAAAAGATGACTAAAAAAGAGCGTGAATTTATACGGCTGCTATTACAACAGGATGCCCAAATAAAAAGGCTCTATTCTGAAACCATTACGGGGTTGGCGGGCGATTTAAAGAAGTTCAAGCCCCCCGGCAAAGTTATTGTTGATGCCAACTCGTATTGGGTACGCAATAAAGCGATTGAGGCACGTATCGAAAAAAAACTATCTACTTTCGCAGGCCAGTTCGCGAATATAATTGATGAGAATCGCGCCAAAGCTTTAGGCGTTTCAAAAAAACATTCTGACGACCTTATTAACTCCTACCTTTCCAACCTACCAATTTCACAAATTGCAAAAGAGGGCATAAATTTACGCTCGCTGGAGGGATTCAATACTTTTAAAAATAGTATTCCGGACGTTTCCCCTCAAGTATGGAAAACTGCCCAGGTACTTAAGGACCAGCTGGCGTTTTATGGAGGCTCAGGTATTGCAAGCGGCCAAAGTGCAAAAAGAATTTCCACCGATTTAAAAAGTTTACTTGAGCATCCTGATAAACGGTTCAGAAGGATTCGAGACCCTAAAACAGGTAAATTAATGTTAAGCCAACCGGCCAAAAACTTTCATCCCGGGCGTGGGGTTTACCGTTCGTCGCATAAAAATGCCCTACGGCTTGCACAAAGCGAAACAAATATGGCATTTCGCCACGCTGATCAGGCGCGTTGGAAAGAAATGACTTTTGTAAACGGGTACGAGGTAAAACTATCCCCTCAGCATCCCGAGGATGATATTTGTAACCACATGGCCGGAGCATACCCGAAAAGTTTTTTATTTGGCGGCTGGCACCCAAAATGCATCTGTTTTACGGTACCCATTTTAGCACCCCGGAAAGACTTTCTTAATTACCTTAAAACAGGGCAGTTAAATAAAAACAGGATAGTTACCTCAATCCCAGCAAAAGCGGGCAGGTATGTTAAGGCACTAACCCCGGCATTTAAAAGGTGGAAAAGCAAGCCCCATTTTATAACTGATAATTATGTGCTGAAAAATGGCGTTTACGTTCCTGAAAAATCGGTAGCTGAATTTATTAAAGTGCCTCCGAATGAGTTGATGAAAGTGACTAAAGGTGCTTAGCCTCAAAATCCAAAGTTAATAACCTCACTCATAACTCGATTTGCATGAATTTTAATTAATCACTACTTTTGGGATACAGTAAAGCCTTGCTGCCGTGTCGGTAGTTGAGGCTTTTTTTATGCAAATTTTTAACTAAAAGTTATTTAATAACATGTACGAAGAAATTTTAAACGCTCTGAAAACCAAGTTTAAAGGGGTTCCGAGTAAGGTGTTAGAGCAACGGGCAAGAAACATTTCTAAAACCGTTACCGAGGAGGACGGCGTTCAAACCGCAGTTGACGGGATTACGCTGGACGACTTATTTAAGGCACACGGGGACAGTCGGGCAACCGAAGCCTCCAAAACCGCAGGCGAAAAAGCCGTTAAGAAATTCCGCGAGGAGAAAAAACTTGACGACGACGGGAAACCAATTTCAAGCGGGGGTGGAGATGACGATGACGACGATGATGACCCACCAGCTGACGGGGACAAAGCTCCAAAATGGGCTAAAGGTCTCGTTAAGAAAGTGGATGACCTTTCGACAGAACTGGCAGGCTACAAACAAAAAGAAGCCGCTACAGAGAGGGCAACTACAATTGCCGGGAAACTTAAAACTGCCGGAATTCCTGAGAAGTTACATAAACGCTTTTCTGTTGCTGATGACGCGGACGATGATGCTGTTGACACAGCTATTACCGAGTATAAGCAGGAGCTTAACGATTTAGGGATTGCCGGGATGAAGGAACCTGGAGGGGGCGGAAGCTCCGAAAAGTCTGAGGAGGACTATAAAAAAATTATGAACGGTGAGGCTGACGAGGAGGATGCCGGAACCGTGAAATTGGATGTTTAAATTTTATTAAAAATCATGTACGTAACAAAAGAGACTGAATATCAAAACAACCCTGTTATCAAATCTCAAATTGAGGTTTTATCAGGAGGAGCCATTGTCGCCGCCGCTGATTTCAAAACAGCGTCAACCGAGTGTAAAGCCGGGGCGATAGTAGGCGAGGATTCAAATGGTCTTTTTCATCTTGTTAAAACTGCTAAGATAGTAGCAGGTGGTAGTGCAAGTGCGCCGAGGATTGGTTTAGTTCACGAATTTAAAGTTGGTGACATAATCAGCGACGGCCATGTTGCATTAGAAATAGATACAATTACTGTAGGAGAAACTTACGATACGTTAGCTTTTACCACAGGGCAATTGACTATTTATGCCACCGATACTGTTTTATACCAAGCCGAAACAGCCGATACCGCAGGGAGCGGCACAGACGCTGAGGCTACGGTTCAAGATACTGTTGGAGACTTTTTGAAGTGTACAATACCGGTAACTTCTTACCCGGTGAACTTTAATGGCGTTACTCTACAAATCGGTCAAGCGGCCGACGATGTACTAGCCGTTGCCTATACCAATGGAGTTTTATTGATTTCGCTGGCAGATACCACCGCAGCAAATAACAATGTAGCTGTCATACAGGCCGCAGTTCGTGCCCTAGGCACGGTTGAGGGGCTTGACTGGTCAGAGGCTACATTTGCCGGAACAGATTGGGACGCAAAGCAAACGGGAGCAACACTAACAACCGCGACGGATAATTTCCAAGGCGGTGTAAATAAAGCCAATATGGGCGTTAAATATGCTCCTGCTGGATTATCTATTAACCCTGTTGATTTGTCAAAATCAAATCAGTCCATAGGTGTACTTTTAAGAGGCTCCGTAAGCGAAGCAAATATGCCACAATATGTGGACGCTACAATTAAGGCTTTACTACCGTTAATTCGTTTTGAATAACCCTATAAATTAGATAAAAATGGAAAGAAGTTTAATTAAAGAGGTTAACAAAAAGAATATGACGGCTCGGTTTACAAGTAAAACCATTAACCCGGTTTACTTCCCGAATTTCTTTGGCGTAAAGCCTGTTTCCTCATTAAAGTGGGAAACTCTCCAAGCTGAGAGAGGAGTACCAGTAATGGCAGATGTAATTGCGTATGACGCAACTGCCCCTATTAAAACCCGTGAGATTGTAAATAAAATGAGTGGCGACATTCCTAAAATTGCAATTAAACGAGGTATGAATGAAAGCGATTGGAACGAATATACCAGGCTGCGTGATTATGTTAGCGGTAGCGCCGATTTAAAGGCAGTACTCGACCACGTGTTTGAGGATTTCGATTTTTGTTATAATGGTGTTCGTGCCCGTGTTGAATGGCTGTCGATGCAAGCCGCCTCAAAAGCGGAAGTTTCATTGTCTAAAACCAATAACGCAGGTGTTGTTACCGAAAGCAAAATTGACTATCAAGTTCCTAGTGATAATAAAACGGGTGTAACAACAAACTGGTCAGATTCGGCAACCGCGACTCCCTTGGCTAACATTGAGGCCAAGGTAGCAGCCGCAAGAGCAAATGGCCGTATCATCCGATACGTAACCATGACACTCAGCGATTTTAATAACCTGAAGAAAACTACGGAGGTGATTAACGCTATTAAAGCCTGGGTAAATACCCGAGGCGCTTTAGTTGTAACTCACGCAGTAATTAACGATTATTTGTCGGCTAATTTGCTTCCAAAAATTGTAATTGTTGACCCAGCCGTAAGGTTCGAGAATAAGGACAATGTCCGAAGTATTGTTTCCCCATGGGAAAGCAACCGGATATTATTCAGCCAGGATATTATTGTTGGAACCATCCAGCATGGTCCTATTGCAGCTGAAGGCTCTGCCGAGGTGAAAAAGATTGCCACCATGGCCAAAAGGGACTTTACCCTTATGACCAAGTGGGGAACTCACGAACCGTTTACGGAGTGGACTAAAGGTGAAGCCAATGTCTTCCCGGCGTTGAACGACCCTGAAAGTTTATACTATTTGGATGTTGCTCACACAGGTTGGGGAGCCGACTTATAATATTTAACTGTCATCATGTCAACAGTTAATGAAATCATAAGAGAATATCCCGCGCTTGGCGACATTGGTGACGGTATGCTGTCAAAAGCTGTGGCAGACCGCGATTTAAGTGGGGATGCCTCTTATGTTTCAACTCTAAAACAAAAAACCGAGTTGGTAGCCGCAGATTTAATGATGCACGTTGCTACATCGCCGGAGTTTAAGGAAGGAGACTTATCGATAAAGCATAAACCTGCAGAGCTAAAAGCTTTTGCAAAGCTGATTTACGATGAGTACGACGACCCGAAAGCCGATACGGTATTTGCACAACCAACGGTTAAAAACGCTTCAAGCCAATGGTAAAACGCTACCCACATACTTTTAATTATTACCCCGCTTCGGGGAGTACTGAGGGTGGTGAGTATTTACCTGGCGTAGAAGCTGACCCCGTTCCTTTTAAAGGTCGGGCAGTTTTTAAACCACAAGTTGTGAAAAATGCTGATGGAAGTATGAGCGAGATACAGGGAAAAATCCATTGTAAACCGCTTGATGCTGAAATAAAAAAAGGTGATACCGTAAAACTCGGTGAACGTTCTTTAAAAGTTTTTCAAATCAGAAAAGACCAATTAGCATGGGTTCTTTGGGTGGAGTAAAAATAGTCAATTTGGCTCAGGCACTTAGCTCAATCGATAATTTTGTTGACAACGTTGACAATGCCGTGCTAGAGGGCTTTAAATATGTGGGCGAAACTTTTATTAGGCAAGCTCGCTTAAAGCGTGAATTTGAGGATGACACGGGAAACCTGCTGTCATCCATCGGCTATATTATTGGAAAAGACGGTAAAGAAATGTTTGAAGCTGTTAATGGCGCCGGTGAATACATTCAAGAGCACGAAGGAAGAGCGGAGGGTTTAAGGCTTGCAAGGGCTGTTCTGAAGGAAAACTCAAATGGATGGGTGTTGATAGGCGTTGCGGGAATGGAGTACGGGATTTATGTTGAGGCCAGGGGCATTAATGTAATTTCATTTAGTGTTCCAGGCGCGCAAAAGCTAATACAGGAAATATTAAACTCTTTAAAATAGTGGGGGGCGAGAGTCCTTGAAAAGAATGAACAAATCAGGAATAGATATAATTGACCGTGCTTACTTCTTTTTAGTAGCTGCCGGTATTGCCGATTTAATAACTGGCAACATCCACAAGGGGAATTATAATCCTGACCCGAAAGGTTCAATTGAGGAAGAGTTTATTGCTATTAATACCTTGCCATTTAGAGCGTACGATGTTGTACATGAGGGATGGGTAAATATTAACCTATTTATAAGTGACAAAGACGGGAATACCGATTTGTCACGATTTAGAAAATTAAACCCTGCAATTCAAATTGCAATAGCCGGGTATCAGTCGAAAAAGGGCACGTTATCACAAAAATCAAGAGACAAAGCCGGGGCTTACACAACCAACGAGGTTGATTTAACCGGAGAGTATTTATTTCTTAAAATACGTGATGTACACGGACCTTATCACGATAGCGGGCAAGAGGTATTTCGCAACCATTCAATAATGAATTTCAGGGTAAAATGTTTAATCGAAAAAATTGAATCATGATTATATTCAAAGAAATTGACAAGTTAGAAATTGGCGCTATGGGAGATAACGGCGCTATGGGAGCTATCCTAACCGATTATAAATCGAAGTTAGGCAGGGGTGGGCTTACGTTCGAGGGAACTCTCCCCGGTCTTATCGAGGAGAAGCTTGACGGGAATGATGTTCCTGTTGTGGCTATACCCGCGCCCGGAGAATCCTCCTATTGCACCGGAATTTTAAAAAAGTATTCGCTTGACGATATCGTGACCTTTGAAGGAGGCGCAGTGGCAACGGGTACGTACTCTGCCCCTACAAGCAGGGTAGCACTTTTTTATTCAGTAAAAATCACGGGTAAAGCCGTTGACGGTACATACGGAGTAATGAACATGCCTAAATGCCTGGTTGTTGGGAAACGTTTTGGTAACCCCAACTCAGATGCAGAGGGAATGCTCGGGCTGGCTTTTGGTATCAAAGAAATGATGCCGGTTAACGCGTCAGGCGTTCCCCTGCCATCCCACACATTTGTTGAAACAGACGTAGATTAATTAACGGGGCTTAACCCGCCCCTTTTTTTTATTTTCATGGTAGATAATCAAGAGATTGATGCTATTTTGCAAAAAGTTAAGCCCATTGAGCTTACCGAAGAAAAACCTAATTTACTTCAAAAAATTGGGCTGCAAAAAGGCAAATATATAATTGCGAATAAACCGTTTCCGTACGGTATATTTTTAAAAATTCAGCTCGAGTACTCGAAGCTGAAAAATTGTAATGCGAATACTATTAAAGGGCTGGCCGATTCTGTTTTAGAAAATGCCGAAATTGTAAACCGGATATTATGTTTTGGCTTCGGCGAGGACCCGGATACTATTAAAGGGAAAGTACTGCTAAAGCATGTTGAAAGGAATTTACCTCACACCGAGGTTTATAATACGCTTACATTTATTTTTAAGCAGGCTCACCCCGGAAATTTTACGATCGCTACCAACTTAGCCCATCTGAGTCTGGTAGCGGAGAAATCAGAAGCCACGCAAAAATAATAGGGCTCGCACTTCGCAACACCAATCTTACCTATCACGAAATAATGTGGGAAATCAGCTATTTGGCGCTGATGGCCATACTATTATCCAGCCGATATATATCGGAGAGCGAAAAAGAGACCGAGGAGCAAAAAGCCCTCAAAGAAATTGGAAACATGTTAGGAGGTAAATAATGGGATTTTCAGGAGGAATACAAGGGTTGCATTTTGTAAATTCAATGAGTAACGCCGGGCTTAGGGCCGGAGCAACTCAGGCGAAAGGTATTGTTGGAGGTTTGGGAAAATCGATTAGCAGCATGGCGGTTTTTGCCCCACTTGCCATTGGGGGTGCCATTTTCGCGAAACTTTCAGCCGATGCATATTCCTTTTCAAACGATTTCTCCATGGCCATGAAGGAAGTTCAAACCATTTCCACAGCGGCGCAGGAAAATTTCAAAGGTATTTCAAAAGACATTATAGAGCTTTCTAAAGGTGGTCCTGATGGAGCTGTAGAATTAGCAAAAGCATTTTATCAAATTGTATCAGCCGGGCACGATGGGGCCAAGGGCTTGAAGTTACTTGATGTGGCCAGCCGTGCCGCCACCGCCGGAATATCCAGTACTGAAACTGCTGCAGATGGATTAACAACAGTTTTAAATGCGTGGGGTCTTGGTGCGGAACATGCCGCCGATGTTGCAGACACCATGTTTAAAACCGTTGAACGTGGTAAAACAACCTTTTCAGAACTTGCCGCAAACATTGCTCAAGTTGCACCGCTGGCAGCTGCAAATAATATTGCATTCGATGAAATATTTGGTTCAATCCAAACCATTACGAAGCAAGGTACATCAACCAGCGAGGCAATTACTCAAATCAGGAGTGCCATTATTGGTATGAATGAGGCTCTTGGCGATGGTTGGAGCAATACTATGACATTCCAAGAGGGTTTGCAGGCAGTTAGAGATATGTCAGACGGCTCTCAAAATAAGCTCAAGGAATTAATTGGACGCGTGGAAGGAGTGAACGCTGTTCTTGCAATGACCGGCAAAAATGCAAAAATGGCCGCTGAAGATTTAGTCTCCCTTGGAGAAAATGCAAAAGGGGCATCCGATAAAGCCTTTAATATAATGGTTGATTCTGCAACCAACCAGTGGAAAATGGCCAAGAATAATCTTAATGCCGTTATGTCGGGTTGGGGAGATGACTTAGTTGAGAAAAGCAAAGGGATTGCGAAGGCAATAAACGCGATGTTTGATGCTGGGGAGGCTGGTAAGATAAGGGAGAAGGCTATTGCCGTTGGAACGTTGGTCGCTCAGATAAATGATGCTAATACCTCAGAATCTGAAAGAGAAATACTTCTGGGTAGGTTAAAAGAATTAAATCCAGATATCGTAAAAGGCTTGGATGATGAAGCTGATATGTTTAAAACATTAACGGATCG
>Ga0222697_1000611_pt1 | contig 15032 bp, 16 predicted proteins | sample AntAcemetage1402_FD_179835 | JGI IMG/M metagenome (GOLD analysis project Ga0222697, IMG submission 179835) | Saline water microbial communities from Ace Lake, Antarctica - #1402 | ecosystem: Environmental > Aquatic > Non-marine Saline and Alkaline > Saline | place: Antarctica: Ace Lake... | reverse complement strand
TCCACCAACCCGTGAGGAATATCGACACCGCACCGCTCAAGACTAAGAACGCGCTAATCACTTTTTGGCCTTTGCTTTAGAACCACCCGCATCGAGTAGCTTTTGAGCCTTGCCACCCAATCCGAGAACGCCAAATCCAGCGACGACTATTAAGACACCATCCCATATTTCGGAAGGGTTAATCTCACCCGCTGCGAGAGCTTTGACGATAGCTGCAAGTCCTGCAAGGATGCCGCCCACGCCTGAGATTGTTGTTTTGTGACCGTCCAGCTTCTCCGATATCCATTTGAACATTTCCTACCTCCTATCAAGGTCGAGCTGGTTATGCTTCCGCCGCGTGACATCGCACATCAGGTCGGAAACGACGCGAGCGTCATCAAGAAACTCGCGAAATGAATCCATGTAAATGTCAGGGCAAGTTTTACCTTTATCGTGTTCGTAATGCCCTTTGACGTTCGCTGGCTTCAGCTTGAACGCTGGCAGCAAATATCCGACAAGCAACTCACGAACCTTTAGAAACTGGTTGATAGTATAAACACCGCCTTTGCCGACCATGCAACAACCGATTGTTCGATTGTTCCAGCCGTAGCAATGCGCTTCAACTTCGTTTGACTCGATGTAAACGTCGGGGTCGAATGGTCGCCCACATTCGATTGCACCGTTTGCGAACTCCCAACGTTCCTTGTCTCGAACCATTTCCGATGTCCAATATCCGTTTGTGATGACAACGCCATATCCTATATCGCGCCAGCCTCGACCCATAGGCGGCGGCATAGTGTGCCACGACTTCACTATCGTCGCCGACCCGAAAGCCGAATCCGATTCGTGGATGATGATTTCCTCTATTCGCTTCACGATGGCAGCTCCGCAATTTTCAAATAGACTGTGAACACGCAAGTGACAGTTCCAGCACTAGCCGTCGCGTCAGAGTCTTTCCCTCTGAAGTTAAGGAAGGGCGCAGTTAGTTGGTTGTAATACTCGGGATTGAAGTCTGTTGCCTTGCCAGCGGCGGTCATTGGCCCAATGCGTGACAGGATGTCGCACTCGCCAGCGTCAGTCAGGTCGGTGTCCGTGTTCTCGACCGAGCCGATAGCGAACTCAATAGTCTTTGTCGCCCCGCCAGCCGTTCCAGCGGGTGCAGCGGCCTTGACGATAATGCCTGTAACAACGCTATCGGCTGGAAAAGTATTTGTCAGCGCAAAGCTATCGCCGACATAGGTATCGTCGGCTGTCACATCAACGGTCGCGCTCACGGTTTCTTTGACCCAGTCCATATTAAGCAAAGCCGCCTCTAGCAAGTCCTGATTGGCGTTTATTTTGACATCCCAGTCGGTGTCGCCCTTCGCATATTTCGCCAACAAATATCGTGTAGTATATGAAACCGCCATTGTTTTCTCCTTAGTAGCCCCACCATAAAGTTCCAAAATTGCCGACACCGAAACCTATCTCTTTCAACGGCGGCGGGAATAATACCACGGTTGGAGATTCGGTCAACTCATTGACTCGACTTCCGTACCGTGAAACAAATTTGAACGTATGCCTGACAAAGAACTCCTCGACTTTATATATGAACTCGCTTGTCGAAGTGCCAACCAGCTTGAACGGGTTCGGAGTGTTTACGCCCGTGGTTCCTCTCGACAACCAAACCTCAATCACATCACATTTCATAACTGGCTTTGTGAAAGTAAAAACATAGTCAGCCGAAATGGTTTCTCCGATTTTGTAATTCGGCCCTGTCGTTGTGAGAGCCACGCAGTTCGGAAGCGACGTAGTATAGAGGGCAGGTTGTGGCGTTTGATAGTTGCGGATATTGTCCTTCGTGTAGGTGTTTTTGTATAGCGCAGAATAGATTTCCGCAATATGCGGAACGCAATTTAGAACCATGTCATAGTCCTCACCCTCCTCGATGCCAATTATTCTATGCGGTCGCGCTGTCCACCCTGCATCGGTTGAGGTGATGTTGATGACATCAGCGGGTCGCAAGTCGCTTTGGTTGATGTTCGTGCGAACCGACACCGACTGGTCGTTGACTGAGTTCATCAGGTTAAACATCGCCAGCGATTGAGCGACGTTCCTGTCAGTCACGCCCGTAAGGTTTATGACAAGCTCTTTTGAATAACCGCGAGCCGTCTGCAAGGATATGTCCTCGGCGATTGCGTCTTGAACTGTGAAGTCCTCATTCTTATCGTTGAACTTGGCAACAATCCGCGTCGGTGACGATGCAAGTGATGCTCGCATATATTGCAAGTCGATGATGTCGTCGTCGTCGATTGTCTTGACCGCTGCCGCGTCGTCGTTGGCTTGAATGTGAATCTGCCCGTCGTAATCCAACAGCATCAAGCGACCGCACAACGCCATTTCCGACAGGACACCGCGCAAGTTTTCTTTCGTGCCGATGCAGCGATTGTAGGTATAACCCCAAGTATCGCAGAACGCTTGCGCCGCCGTGAGCGAAGTCGAGGAAACGTAGTCAGGGTCAATCCCTGCGCCCCAATGTGCGTTGGTCAATAGCTGATAGATGCAAGTTGCGGGGTTGGAATAAACGCCCGTGACATCGGCTTGAATTGTCGTCGCGCCCATTAAACATTCATCACGTTTTAACTCTGTAAAGACGTAAGCCGTTTGCGGGTATTTAAGCACTTCCAAGATGCCAGCATCGTTTGTCCACAGAGAATCGAAACGCACGAATGATGATGCCGACCATGTATCATTTCCATCGGTATCGCGTTGCTCCTGATGCTCTACGACTGTGATGTCGTTAGCAACAATCTTGAAAAGATACTCACCGCCATCTATCGTTTTTGCCTCTGAAATCTCCCAAGTATTCGGAACGTAAGTGCCATGATAGTCCATGTATTTCGTGTCTGCGTAGTTATAAAACAGCGTCCAGCTAGAAGCATCCTTGAGTTTATAATATAGCGAAAAATCAATATCGACTTTCTCTGGCCCTGTATAAATCAGGAATTTTGCTTCAACCTGCGAGCTAGCTGCGTAGATCGTAACTGGATAGGTGGTTTCCTCTGCATCCGTTTCATCAACTGAGAATCCAAAACCATGAACGCCTTGTGACGACGGCCTAAATTGAACATCCGAGCCGTCTGTGATTTTTGTCAGCGTGGATTCGTCGGAGATAACCGAAGGCAAGTTCTCCCAAAGGATGTCGTCTACATAAACATCGCCAATGGATTCAACCAGCATCGCCTCGCCTATGCCGACCGCTGTATATAAAACATCGTTCTGTTCGCCGCCGATGTTTTCATAAATAATGTTGCCCGTGACTCTAACGTCGCCAAAGATAAGCGGAACGGGAACTTGCGAAGTTTTCGTATTGTATTGAGATTGAAATTGTAGGCCAGCATCAATGCTTTCGATTGACGGTTGTTTATAAGGGTCTGGCGGTCGTGGTGACAATATGTATTGCACCACACCGATAATCAAACTGAACGCCATTCCGAATAACATCATCATAAGCGAAACTCTTTCTTAATTCTATACGCCCCATAAAAACGCCGTTCATATATCCCCGTCAACCGAGGGCATTGAACCTTTGCATCTGCTAGAACGTGAACGAACTGCGAGCCATCAACGGAAACCCCCGCATGAGTTGGTCTATCGGGATGCGTCATCTTAAACAAAACTAAGTCGCCAGCGTAAAGTTCCGTCGGTTCGATTGTATCGCAAGCAATTTTTATAGCGATTTCAAAATAATTCGGCTGCGTTTCGTCCTTCCACCAATTCAAGTCAACCTTTGATGGGTCGCCGCAAGCCTTTACAATCTCCACCCACGGGAACGGCCAACCTAAAGCTGCGTAAACATACCGCACCAAAGCAACGCAATCAAATGACTCTGGCGGTTTGCATGGGTGTGCAAACGGCGCGTCCACAACCATGTTCGCAATGACTTTCATTTTTTTCCACAGCTTATAATCTCGCATTAGACATCGTACTTTCTATTCGATGAGCCACCGCCGAACATCGTGACACCCGTTCCGAAGTGTTTACCCTGATGAGCAGCTGAATCGTTGAAACCGCCGAAGTTGTTTGAGTTGCTATAATATGTGCAAGTTTCTTGCGACTTATCACAAAAGGTTTCTGGCCCATCGTACCCACAAGCCGCGCCCTTGAACTCAAACCCGCATACTGTTGAGTAATTGCGCTTCGGGAATGTCATATCCCAATTTAACAAAGTTTCCTTACACACCACTTTGCAGTAATCTTTTGTTAGTTGATATTCATCAATCACGCCCTCAAATATCGTTACGACGTTTCCCTCAACGTCTAAATCTAATCCATCGAACGTGCGCTTGATGACGACTCGGCTCATTCGCAAATCGAACTCGGAGAGCAAGCTCGTGAAGTGATGCATCACGTTTGAGAAATAAAGACTGCAAGTATTGACTGTATCGTCTGCGGATTGTTTTATTGCGTCGCGCTTAACTGGAAACGTCCAGAATGTTTTCTCATATTCCGAATCGTGGTAAACATTGAACAGGTTTGTGTTTGCTAGAGTGTAATTTCCCATCGCAAGGTCAGGCGGCACGTTGACGACTTCTGTCCATGTTTCATCATCCAAGTCGTCGCACGAATAGAATAAAAACTGCGACGGTGCTGTGTTGCTTGTGCCTGTCCACGGACGATAGGTCAAAATCATATAATATTTTTGGTCGAGTGGATTGAATATCACTTGTGGGTTGCCATAGGGCGCATTGTCTGCGGTATATTCGCCATCCCATAAGTCGGTCAATGGTTTTGGTTTGGCATAGAGCCATGTTTCGGTTTCGCAATCATAGCGATTGTAAGCTATGCCAGAGAACTCATCTGGAAATGTAACCTCTGCGGAGCAAAAGAAGTAAATATATTTCGAGCCGAGTTTTCTGAATGTGCTTGGTGTTGCATAGTTATCATGCTCCCAACTAGGGGGAGCAACGTCATATTGAACATAATTTCCACCCCATAGTTGCTCCCAATTATCGGCCTGTGTCCAATTTGTAAGCCCTGAGTGTAAGCCTAGTTTGCCGCTCCAATAAATCACGCTCCTGTAAGAGCCGCCAACATCATTGCGACCGCAACAAAGGAACATCCATTTTTCGTCGGGTGTTTGGTCATATTGCGGTTTGAAATATGTGATGCCGTCAATGACCTCCTCCTCGCCTTCGTCTGCAACGTAGCTGATGAAGGTTGGAAAGCCGATATAGTTTGCATAGTGAACAATGTTTCCATCAGCCCCGCCGTTCTGTGCAACAGGCTCAACAGGTGCAGACATATCGCCAGCCGTTCCGTGAGAGTAGCAACAAGCCACCGCCCGATTATGTGATAGAATACTTCGCCAACCCGTCCACATGATATGAGTTTCGCCCGTTGCGATTGACTTTCTCACGCATGGCGACCCCCAACTATAACCTGACGAGTTTGTCAATGTCGGGTAAGTGCCGACAGGGATAAGCGGAGTTTCGTTCAAAAGAATTGAACCCGCGACATTGGAAGTCGAAAGGCATATGCTTCCAGTTCCACCCCTGTAATCAGTTCCGCTGTCGTATTGAGTGAAAAGCCCCGATGCCATTGTCATTTTGAACGGGAACGCTCCACCCGCCGAGCCAATCAACGGTTGCTCAACATCAAAAAAAACATTTGGGAATGGGCCACCGTAGAATTGGAACGTGCCTGTCGTAAATGAATGAGTTTCCATCCAACTTGGCCCCGCGTCCATCGTCTTTGAAGTTGTTTCACCGCTGAAACGCAACACCACGCCGTTGAGTAAATGAATCTCGTATAGCTCAATCGGTTTGTTCTGCTCCGCTGCTCTTTGCGCTTCATAGTCAACTGATGGCATCAGAATACCTCGATTAAACTCATATCAGTTTGAAATCTGTTATGAAGTGTTTCGGTGAAAACCATGCTCCCGTCAAAGCGGCAATAGATGCAAGGGTCATACGATACAACCGCAGTCGTCGCTGAGTTGATGAATGTAATCACGCCCGTCATCTTGACCACGCTGAAATCTGTGTCCTCAACGAGAACACCCGAAGCATCCGAGACTGTATAATTCCCAATCGGAACTGTTGAGCAAGTGTGTGTTGCGGCGGGAGCTTTGTCGCCAATGGATTCGTTGGTCACGCGGTCATTGTTGTTCGGGAAATAGAACGCATCATATTCGCCACGCCGAGCATTGAAAAAGTCTTTCACGATGTCCATGTCAGCTCTCGACAACATACCGAACTTCACCTTGAAGCGTCTGCGCGGTGAGTCGGAAACGAGCCTCCGCTGCTCTTTGCCGCTTATCATTGACGATTTCAAGACGTTGTAAAGTGGCTCCTCGCTGAATGGATACCACGGGGTCACGACTCCTGTGTCAAATATCACATCGCTCATTTGCCACCTCTCGAAATAACTTTGTGCATCGGCCCTCTGTTGCCATAGTCAGCGACAACGGGGTTGACGATAATGTGTGGATTCTCTTGTGCAACCTTGCCGACAACTTCTTTTGCATCGAGGACGTTCTGAATCGTAATATGAATATCCTCTTTACCTTGATTCATCTGAACTGGAATCGACTTGCCGTCTGGAAGCGGAACAACTGCCTCGTTGTATCTGCCTTCGCCTATCAATCCGAGTGTCGGACTGTTTACCGTTCCACCTCCTGCCATTGCTCGTAGCGGCATAAAGTGACCATTCATCACACCACCGTTAGCCATGCCCAACATCCCGCCAAAGCCTCCGAACATAGAGCCAACAACTTTTCCGATGCCACTCATCATTTGCTGCGCCATCATCTGTGAAATAACTTTCAAAAATGCGTTGAGCATATTGTTGAGCATATCCATGAACAAATCCTTGATGCTCGAAAAGTTGCCCTTCATCACATTGAAAAAGATTGTTTCAAATCCACCGCGAAGCGATTCCGCTGTCTGTTGCCCCATCTCTGCCATGCTCTGCAAGTAAGTGTTGCCGCGAGCAACGGAGTTCTGCATCCCTGCGTTGAGAGCAACGAACGACGCTCCTATTTTCTGCGACGTATTGGTTGCCACGTCGTCGATGCGAGCAAACATTGCTTGCAACCTCGTGAAAGCTGTCTCGTATTCATCCCAAGTTGATTTGGGTGAGGTCATCGCCTGTTGATTGCTGGCGAACTCACCCCAAAACTGCTTAGGGTCGGTCGGAACTTGCCACGAATCCTTACCAGCGGCCCCCGCCTTCTCGTCCTTCGGAATCTCAACCTCATCGACTGTCAGCTTCTTGAAATCCTTAACGTCAATCTGCGCTCGCTTGAGTGCTAACGACAGCTCATTGACTCTATACTTCACGCCGCCGAAATACTCTCCGCTGCCCTTAGCATCCTCGAGATGTTTTTTTGCGTCCTGCAATGACTTATATGTGAACTCTCCCATCGCCGCCGACGTGTTGTCAATGTCGGCGCGAAGGTCAACGAATCTTTGGCTCGTGGATTTCAGCGGGTGCATAATAGCGGCAATGCTTTGCCCGACGTAGGTGAAAACATTTGCTAATTTCAAGCCAGCAAGGGTCAGCCCACCAACAACAACCAGCACTCCGTTGACCGCCGCCCAAAAAACGTGGTGAACCTGAGTGAGTATCGTCAGCGCGTCGATTGCTTTTTCGATTCCCTCTGTGATTAGGCTGTCATAAGCGGATTTCTGGCCTTTAATCTCGTTGGTCAAGCCTGTCAAATCTTGAGTGATGACATTCAGAAGGGCGCGGAGCGTCGTATTCTTGATGATGACATCGCCGATTTCACGTTGCAAATCTGAGTATGCGTTTTTGACGTTCTCAAGTGCGCCATAATAAGTCATCGCCCTCGCCGCTGCCTGACCGCCAAACTCTATATTGATTTCATCGAGAACCGCTTTATATCCCTCAGCCGCCAGTTTGGTTTTATCAATGATTATCCCGTATCTTGAGAGCGTTCCCGTTTCTCCAACCATCGCCTTTCCCATAAGTATAGACGCTTGCACTAGCTCTTGACCCGTAGCCGCCGCCATATCTAGCGTTGCTTTGGTCGCAAGTTTTATCTGTTTTTCGGTGAGCTTGAACGTGGAGAGCATCGCCATCGTTTCCATGATGACCGAATCATCGTAGGCAACTACATTTTGCAATGCTCCAGCGTGTTCAACTAAGCGTTGGGTCATTCCCTTCGTTCCCATACCAGTTGACCGCAAAGCCGTATCGAGCCTTGATATGGATGATTCAAACTCCTTTGCGTATTGGATGCTTTCCTTAAAGAACTTTCCAGCGGTGCTGATGAGCTTATATGCTCCATAGAGCGCAAGCATTTTTGTGATGACGCTACCGAGGGCCGAGCGAATTTTACTCCATCCGCTACCCATTGACTTTTTGACCCTGCTCCAACCCGTCGCCATTTTCTTAGTTGACTTGTCGGATTGCGCAGACATCTTTTTCATCTGTTTCGCAACGGATGCCGAAATCTTTTTTATTTGGGGCGTACCTTTGTCATCAACTTCAAAGATGAATGATGCCGAGCCAATGTTGCTCATTTGCTACCCCCTGTTGCCAAGACCTCTTTTTCTATGATGAGAACCTTGTCGAATAACTGCTTCCGTCGTTCCTTCTCAACATCATAAAGCTCAAAGATGAATCCCATTGCGCCGTAATCCAAACCCGTTGGAGAACCATCAGCGGCGTATTTCATTTGCGTTGCCAACTTGCCGTATATCTCGACAGCTTCAAAGTTCGCCTGCCAGAGATTAGCGGGACAGTCATCGCATTGCGGAACTTCGCCCATCTGCTCTTTTACTTCGACGCACTCGTCACAAGTGAAGGAGCTGCCGCTTGCTTGCCATCGGGCGAAGTCACGGAGTTTTTTGTTTCTGCCTCCTCTGCAATCTCCACGAATGAACCCGCATCCATGATGACATCAACGACCCATCGGCTAAAATGGCCTGATTGCTCCATGAGGAAACGCTTTGCATCGGATGAGCAAGGAATCTCCTCAGTCGAGGAAACCTTTTCCGAGATGTCAGCCGTGGGAATAAGCCGCCTGATGACCATTGGCGTGAGTCCAGACCAATCGGCGATGGAACTTTCATCCATTTCTTTTGCGAATTTTTTGTCATCGAGAACCTCCGTCGGCTGATGAGTGCGTCGGTCGAACCCACGCTTGGAGCAACGCTTGTTTATGTCGTTGACTTGCGCTCGCGTCAGCGGTCGCAACTTAACGATGAAACCCGTGTCCTCATATTCAACCTCGACGGAATCTCTGACACCAACGACAACATCTTTCAATTCAACCATCTGTGACCTCGCTTTCGACTAGATGAAGCTGATGACCAGTTCATCGTTGCCAGTTGTTGAGGCAAGTGCTGCCATATCGACAGCCGCCTTGATTTCGGTATCTGACGACAATGCAGGTGAACTCCATTCGCAAAGTGGCATCCTAGCGATGCACGTTTCGCCTTCCTCATTGCCGCAAGGAACGACGACGATGCTCTGTGTCTGCTCGACTGCATAGTTGAAATATTTGAGGTCGTTCGTGCGCAAGAACAGCTCGACAGATGCCTTGACATCGCGATTCTCAACCGCGTCGAAATCCTCCGAGTAATCAGTTCCCGTTTTCTCCTCCTCGTAATACTTCACGCCGTTGGTGACTTCGATGCTTGCACCGAGAACAGATACGTTATCGCCATCGACCGAGAAATAACCGAGCCTACCATGTGCAGGGTCGCCAACATCAGCACCGCCGCTTGGATACCACGGAGTAATTGCAACGCCAGCAATGTGAGCTGCCGCGCTGCTTGACTTGTAAGCCCTCGAAACTGTGATTGTCGTTGCTGTCGGCATCGCTGAAACCTTCATGATTTCGCTTGCGACGTATATGATTGAGCCGACGCTGTATTTCGTGGAGTCCAGAACAGGAAGCGTTGTCGCCGAGTCATCAATGCCACCGCTGCCAACTTCGTCCGTTCCCGTGTGAATCTTTTTCATGAACTTGCCCGAGAACGTGAATTTGCCTGTGTCCTTGCCCTGCACATCCATTTTGAGCGAATCGACCGACGCGCCTGATATGACAAACATCGTATGCCCGACATAATGCCAGATGGACATTGACTTAGGGTCATCTGCGCAAATGTAATGAATACCCGCAGCGATAACATCGGACAATGCAGCGGCCTCGCTCATCGCAGGCGATACTGTGACGCGCTCAAGGGTCGTGCTGACCGCTGTTACATGGACAACCTCGGCCTCTGCGCCGACCGTGATGCTGATTGCATCGCCTATCGTATAGATTGAGGCATCGCCGCAAAGGAAAGTCGTTGTTGTGTTGTCGGCCTGAGTGATGTCTGTATCGTCGTCAACAGCCTCAGCGAGTGCTTCCGTCCAAGTGATAAAGTCGTCATCGGTATCAACCGTCAGAATCGTTCTTAGGCTCGTCGCGTCGGGCGTGGTCTGAACAATCGAAACTACCATGCCGACTTTGAATGTCGAAGCATCGGCAAAATAAGCCTTCGTTGTGGAGTTGCTTCCGTCCGTGACGACATCGACCTTCGAAGCGTTATCGGTTACTGTATCAGCAATTCTTGAACGCTTGCCGCCTAGCCCACATTCGAGCAACGCATCGACTTCGGGAGCTGTGCCAGCCGTTCCAGATGGCTTGATATACGTTTCCAAATCCCAATCACCAGCGGGAAAACGCCCCCTGATGCGGTTCTGCTTAGACCGCGTGTCACGGAATTGCTCGTCATCGTAATACTCGGCTTGCTGATTGAGTGTAGGGGCATTGATAATACGAACCAAATCCGCACTCGTCGGCTCCTCGATTGTGCCTTTTGTCGTTTCCTCAATGACAAAGACCTGTTGTTCTCTCGCCAATGCCAAACTGTTTGTGACTGCCATGGTTCACCCCTTTTCAATTTTGCTGATTAGACTATATTTTCGTTCACCCGACAAGTTTTTTTGCTCTGTCCATCCTTCGATGCAGCGCATCTATTTTGCTGTCTTTGATTCCTCGGTCATACGCTTCGTCGATGTGCTGCTTATAGTGTCCGTTCTTGAACTCCTTCAAATCTTTAGCCACATCCTTTAGGTCGCATCGCGAATCCCTCACATCTGCTTTTATCCCTCTGATATAAAGGAAAAGCCCTGTGATTCCTAATGGTCCTATCAATCCCAACGCTACATTAGCAACTTCAAGGTCTGTGTTCAGCATTTAAGCCTTCCTCACTATACGAAAGCCAAGATTATAATGACAAGTGCCATCAGTATAGGTGCTATCATTCCACTCAAACGAGTTATCAAGTCAGCCTTGAAGTCCAGCCATTGTTCGGGTGTTTCCGTTCCCGCTTTCCTGCGGGCTAGGTGCTTGTCCTCGACACACTCACGATAAAATATCTGAGCTATCATGCCGAGATGAATAAGAAGCCCAAACAACGCCCACTTGCTGAACATGCAGCCCATGAGAACAGCGCAATCAACGAGCAGGCCAAAGCCGAGATACAGATTGTGATGAAAAACTCCATCTTCCATCAAGTGATTGTCTGCGCTGCCCCATGGAGTCCTAAAACCTTTCGGGTATCTCTCGCGCATCGTGTCTGAAAGCATCCAGACTATGTATAGAATTATATCAGCCATAGTTTCCTTAAAATACTGGAGTGCTTATATTGAAAAACATATTATCATCTGCATCACTAAAACCATTTGCTGGTGTAGACCCCGCTGGAACCTCATTGTCATTAACAAAAGCATGGGATGTACTCCCAGCGACCCTTGCGGTTCCAGTTGTTATTATATTACCAACTTCGAAGTAGGCTGTTCCAAGAAACCATGTATCTATGGTTTCAATCTGAGCAGCAACGTAGGGCATAAACCACCTGATAACACCTGCACCACTACCGTTGGTAACTCCACTAGCATGTACATGGGTAACGTGCTGCCAACCCTTACGGTCGAGAACATAAAACGCTTTCGATATTGTTCCGAAATTCAAGGTAGTCGCTGCGCCATTTTCATCAAATACTTCTGAAGCATCAGCACAATCATTCTGTCCTACAGGCATTGTCCATTGTGTTTGCTCATTCCACAATCCTGCACCATCCCTTCCAGCCGTTAATGCCACTAGCGTAGGTATCTGACTTGCCGCCGCTCTCTGAACGGGCATCGTGCCGATAGGCCAAACAGGAAGGTCAACAAAGTCGGCAACCGTCACTGAAGCCGCTATGAACACGTTTGTTTGTAATGTAGTAGCCGTCGCTGGTTCTGCGCTGAAATCTCCGATATATCCCGCCGCTGCTGGCATCTGCGTCATGCAAGGGTTGCGAGAAGCCACCCAATAGATGTCACCGCTTTCGATGGTGAGATACCAAGTGAGAGGATAATCTTCGCCCCATGCGTTCGCCAGCGTCTGCCCTGCTTCGCCCGTGTTGAAGTTCTCGGAAGCGTGACCGTCACCGTTAATCGTAGCGGGAGCCGTGATTGTTTTGTGGACATACGAACCAGCTGCCGATGGGTCAGGTAGCCACATCTTAAACGGGGCTTTAACACCGATGTCTAATGTCTTTGCACCCGCATCTACTGTGAATGAAAGTCTTGCTAAACTATTTGGATTTATCATGCTCATTTTTATTCTCCTTTAGAATATGAACCAATTTGTGCCGTCGAAGAAAAGCGACATTGAGCCGCCATCGGACATAATCGTAACACTATCTTCTCCATCAATATCCGAAGCACCTTCCGTATCAATCGTGATATTCATTGTTCCTGCGTTGCTTCCAACGTCCTTAACTACTAAGATACGCCCCGCAGCAGTTTCGGTATCTGTGTCAATCGTAACTGTATCTGCGGCGACGGAGTCACAACCCATGATATATGAGTTTACATCTGTGCTTGTGCTTGCTGTGACAGCTTCGTAATCAACGTGTAAGCTCTTGAGCGTAACTGAATCAAACGTGACAGCCGTGGTCGTAGTAGCTCCACGCCCGACAACTGTGTCGAGGGTATCTGCTTCGGCGGCGTTGAGCGTTCCGCCTGATATCGAGAGTAGCGTTCCTTCTAAGTCAGTAACGGCGGTCGCATCCATCGCAACTATTCCGTTTGCGTCTTGAAATGTGATTGTCTTATCTGCCGACGTTGGGTCGGTGACTGCTAACGTGGTCTGATAGTCGTCATCGGTCGCGCCTTCAAAGCTCAATTCGCTGCCAAAGAAACCTTTGAGCCAATAGAGAATTTCGCTGCCGAGTGAATCGGTTGCAGCGGTATCGGAAACCAGCGACTCATTGATTGCCACGCTTGAAAGATTGTCCAGAGCCTTCGTTGCTGAAAGAGGGTCAGCTTCCGCCATAACCGCGCCAGCCGCCGCGACGTTGGTTGCATCTGTTACATCTGCGCTTGCTTCGATTCCGTCAAGATGGCTTTCCTGCGTGAGCGTGATGATTGCATTTGTGGAGCCGTCGCCAATGTCATCGGCTGAAACTTGGCTCGCGCCCGTTCCCCAATCGATATGAGTATCTTTTACGTTATTCGTTCCAGCGGTCAAAATTGCATTTGGGTCAACTTCAACCAAGACAGCCGTTCCCCATGATAGGTTAAAAGACCCGTCATCAGATAAGACCTGCCCCGCTGTGCCGCCGTGGGCTGGCATTAAGTATGGGGTCGCTTCCGTCATGGTGGCGTGTGGAGCAAAGGTTACACCGAAATCTGTTGCGCCCTGCTCCGAGTAGATCGAGATTGAACCGTCTGAACCGTCTGCGCCCGATTGAAGCTCGCCAACTGTGACATCATCTGTCGTTGTTGCGCCCCTACCCGTAACAGTTGCGAGCGTATCGGCTTCGGCCATTACAGCGCCAGCCGCCGCAACATTCGTCGCATCGGTAACGTCTGCGAGATCTTCAACACCGCTGAGTTTCGTGCGCTCTAATGATGTGATGATAATTCCAGAGCCAGCATTGGAAACATCGTCAAGTTCGGTTACGTCGTGACCCGTGAGCGACACCGCTGCGGGATTGAGAACGCCGCCAGCCGTGAGCTGAATGACATTAGCAGCGGGGTCTTTGTAGAATACCTCGGTTGCTCCAGCGACATCCTTCGTGTAAAAGATGCCTCGGTTCGCCATCGCTCCAGCGTCCGTGGCTTGCTCGTACATATAAATCGGCCCCGTCTTTGTTGGAGATGAGAAACCACCCGTTGACATCTGAGTATGACCGACAACCGCAAGTGTTGTTATAAGTGCAGTTGCGGCTATCGCATAAATTGTCTTTTTGAGATTCATTGGTCGCCCCTTTATATGTCTGTGTATCGAACGAAAGCCGACACCGTTCCGCTTGCCGCTGACCCGTAACCCTCGACAAAAACCGACCATTTCTTGCGGCCTTTAGGGTCAAACGGAATCATCCAGTTGCCAGCTTGCGCCTTTGCAATCTTGACGACTTCCTCTGTGACAAGGCTTTCGCCCCCGCCAACAGCTTCAAACGCTGGCTGATTATAATTCTCGCCGTCGTCGTTTGTGTCCTCATGCCTCAGCACAACCGACAACCCGTCCTCGGTTCCCGCTGTATAGTTGAGGAAAAGACAGCATTGATTTACATCTGGCTGATTGAATTGCTCGCCGAGGATAGCGAAATCTGTGGTTAAAGTTTGCGGTGCAGTCGAAGCGACTAAAGTTGTAAAGCCTTTCATGTTGCTCATAAAAACCCCCTTGTGAGTATCGTGTTACGTTCTTTATTTTTCCGCGCCGCTGATAGGGTTGCCGCTTGCCTATCGTATCGAGTGTATTGCTTAGGAGTCCAGTTTTGTGACTATATACTTCTCAATCAATTTTCCTCTCAGTTTAAAACATTGTGGGCATTGCAAACCCTCATCTTTTCCTGTGCAATATATCGCAACCCATTTACATTGGCAAGTGTCGCATTGCGCAACGCCCAATTTTGTTTCGCCCGTGATTAAACAAGTGACGGCATCAATCAAGTCATTGTTGCCGACTTCATCCTCTATCTCCTCGGAATCATTTACTCGCTCATCGTTCGTCATATTCTCCCAAGTGAAACCACCCAATGCGAGGTCACCCAACATCG
>Ga0222697_1000609_pt1 | contig 15078 bp, 24 predicted proteins | sample AntAcemetage1402_FD_179835 | JGI IMG/M metagenome (GOLD analysis project Ga0222697, IMG submission 179835) | Saline water microbial communities from Ace Lake, Antarctica - #1402 | ecosystem: Environmental > Aquatic > Non-marine Saline and Alkaline > Saline | place: Antarctica: Ace Lake... | reverse complement strand
GTGTATTATGATAGACTATATGCGGAATTTGATCCAGCTTCAAGAAATGATAAAAGCGAAATTGGAGTCCAACCTTATAAATTACCTGCTTATGGTTTATTAGATTGGAATATTGGTTATAGTTTTCCGTTATCAAAAGAACTTGGTGGATACTTTGGTATGAGTGTTAATAATCTATTTAATGTTGATTATATGTCAGAAGCATTAGATGGATCAACTCACACATCAGAAGACGCTTCAGGTTGGTGGGGTTATGGAAGAACATTTAACTGGACATTTAGAGTTACTTTTTAATTCATTTTTAATTCATAGGACTTAATGAAAAAGTCGAATAATTAATTATTCGACTTTTTTTTATTTAAAAATATGAAAAAAAATTTGTAAAATATAAAGGAATTTTTGTATATTTATAAATGTAATTAAAATATTTAAAAAGTTTTAATGAGAATCAAGATATGAAAAAACAAGCTTATTTAATTAAATTAACTGATGCTGATAGTGATGTTTGTGCTTTTTTAGTTGATAAAGATACTATTCAGAATATGGATAATGATAGAGCTGTTGAAATACCTTGGACAAATGATGTATTAGATGGAAATAATGAAAGTTACACAAGAGAATATGCTCAAACAAAAGATATTATAGATATAATAAAAAACGCTGAAAATAATGGATATTTTGTTGATTTAAATAATGAATAAAATTATATTCATTATTAATATTTAATTCGTTAGAAAAATGAAGAGAAATTTAAAAAGATTACTAATTTTAGTAAGAGATACTATAAAAGATAAAAATATTCGTTTTATCGGTACTTGTCATACATCTTCTGTTCTTTTAGAAAAAAAAATGATTAGTTATAATGACTGGATTGAAATAAAACATTTTATTGAAGCCTACCGCCCTGGTATATTTAGTAGACATTTTTGTTTTTTTAATAGTATACCTGGACAGATGATACTTGGTAGAAATAATGCTTTTTATTGGAAAAAATATAAAAGAGAACCAAGAATTAAATGGCTTAATTATCATATAAATAAATTATAATTATAGATATAATAATAATATAATATAAAATTATTCGACATCTCAATTTACAATCGTATATTGGATTTGAAAAACTTATCTCAATTATAAAATACTCAATTAATTCCCAATTAAACTCCCATAAAATACAATAGAAGGAAAATAAAAATTGTTTATTATAAAAATTTATAAATAATCACTAAGGTATTTACCCTCCTCTAATTCATCCAAAAAATTATCCCAATTTCTATGTAATAATTCTACAAATGGACCATCACTCCCCCCTGTCTTTATATCTTTGTAAATATTCTTCCTTTATATCTCTAGATGGATAAACCAATGTAAATGGTATATCATTTTCAACAAGAGCATCTCTTACATTTTTATGAGATGAAACCAAAATTATATCAGCTTTACCTACACCCAAAGGATTTATATAAGCTAAATTTTCTTTTATGTATTTAATGTAATTATTTGGAAAATCAGGATGTCTAATACCCTTTTCTATCCATGAAAATTTACTGGAATCTGAATCTAATACTACTTTGTCTTTGTTTTTTCTGAAAAAATGAGATTTACCTATACCTGGAAACCCTGATATAACTAATGTCTTTTTATTAAATTTATTCATGATATTCTTTTTAATTTGTTTCTTTGAACAAAAATAACTTATTTATATATTAAAAAAAACATATTATCAAACCCGTATATTGGATTTGAAAAACTATATCTCAATTATGAAAATATTGTAAATTTAATTATATAAATAAAAACATTACACAAAAAAGAAAAGCATGATGAAATCCTTCACCGAAACAGAAAAGGAATTACTCAAAATTAATAAATAATGTTACTTAATTGTGGAAATATTCTCATATTTTAATTCATCCCTCCTATTTATATCATTAACATCAATAGGACTCTCTCCAAATTTAATTCTTACTTTATTTAATTCCCTGTTAATTTGTTTTATTGTCGTTATTTGACCCTTTAATATCTGACCTTCTATCCCATTAACTGGCATATTACCATTATTATCATATAAATATTTTAATAAATTTATAGGAGATATTTGAGTCCCTTTGTGATAATCATAATACCTATATAAAGACTTTCTTGCCTGATCATTATTATCATTACCATCATATAAAACAAATGTCTGTACTATAAATGAATTGAACTTTTTTAAATACTTTTCAATAGCCTTCTTAGTCGAACCAGAATAATATGAATCATCAAATAATATGAACTTCTGATTCTCTATCTCACCCCTTTTGTAAATTATATCAACTTGCTTACCAGTTGTTAATTTGTTTAACTTGTTGTCTTTACCCCTTATACTACCATTAACAAATACTAAATTCTTAGGGACCGATAATTTACCACTTTTAATCATTGTTAATACCCAATCACCAAAACCACCAGTTAAAATTAAATTGAAATTGTTCTTTTGTTCCCTCTTAATATCATCAAAAACATCCTGTATTATATCAATGTTTTTTCTTAACTTAAATGATGAATCTATTTTATTGAAATATTCATTACCCCCAATTGTCTTTTTAAGTAAATCATCTACGATGGATCTCATCTTGTGCTTACTACTATCAATGCTCTCAAACTGATTTTCATCAGAATTAAACTCTTTATATAATTTTAAGAATTTCATAACCCTATATATTAAATTTAATATTATAAAAAATAAAATAATTAAATAACCAACCAAATCCTTTAATTTAATCCCATATAAGACATAATTATATGTATCCCCAATAAAGAACACCAATATCAATTATAAATCAATTGAACCCCCCTTAAAATCCCCCTATATTAATATATCAATACCCATAAAGGATTTATATATTTTAATATCACCATATAACAATATTATAACTATGAAACTTATCATCTCGTTAATAATATAATTGATAATCAGTGTAATATGTAAAATATCACTTTTGTCTTTGTAACTCTCTAATTACTTTATTAATAAAGTAAGTATCCATTGTAATACCTTATTTACTATTTTATATACAACTTTACCTATATATGAATAATATACACCATAACTACCAACGAGACAATATGTTCCAAATAAGTTACAAATACATTGAATTCTAAATACTTACAATATTATTTCAATCGTTATAACTCTTTGATACATAGTATCCCCGTTAATCTATATGAATTTATAAAAAAACGATACACGGAGAATATCTGTTTCAAGTATTTACAAAAGGGGGTATGTTAATTTCTTTCAAAATCTGATTTCAAATTTCATATGAGTCCAATAAAATTTATTCAAAATTAATTTTTCATTTTGAAATTTTTAATAATAAAATTTATAAAAACCATACAATATATTATCACAAAAGATTTCACCCAGGGGAAAAAGCTGTTTTTTGAATAGAAAGGTATTTACGATTTTTTCTAAATACTTAATTTATATAAATATAAGAAAATTAAAATAAATGTATCAATTTTGCATGGAACAAAAACTTTTATAATAAAAATCGCGAGATATACAATAAAATTATAAATTTTTATAAATTTATAATATGAATAAAATTAAAAAAAATAAGAATATTTATTTATATATATGACATATGAAATATATAAAAGAATATAATGAATTTGATATAGATCCTTTTAATGAGGATGATTGGGATGAAGTAGAACCAATAGAACCAGATGGTACATTTCTTACATGGTTAAAGAATAAATATCCTGATAAAAGTAAATGGAAAAACATAGTAAGAATTATTTGTCATAAACAAGATTTAACTGATTTAATTGGTATTGAGAAATTAACTAATTTAAGAGAATTATATTGTGAATATAATCAATTAAAGGAATTAGATATCAGTAAGAATATTAAATTAGAATATTTATTTTGTCACCATAATCAATTAACTAAATTAGATTTAAGTAATAATATTGAATTAAAATATTTATCTTGTAACCATTTAACTGAATTAGATTTAAGTAAAAATATTAAATTAACTAAATCCAATATTCATTAACAATAAAATAAAAATATTAAATTTTATAAAATCGCGAGATATATAATGAATTTATATATACGATTTAACTTTTCATGTTTTTTATAAAATATTATAATATCCCACTGACACGCTAGCGTAAATCTATAATTCTAATACGGCTAAGTACATTATTAAATTATATTCTTAGAGTCTTAACTCGGCAAGTCCGAACTTAATCATACTATAATATTTCAAATTATGCTACAAATATACAAATAATAATTCACATAAAATATTTTTTTTAGTTAATTTTCTAAATACTTAGTATCAATTTTACGATAAAAACTATAAAAATCGCGAGATATATAATAAATATAATAAATTTATAAATTTATTATATGAAAAAAATAAGAATATTTATTTATATATATGACATATGAAACACATAAAAGAATATAATGAATATATAGATCCTTTTAAGGAGGATGATTGGGATGAAGTAGAACCAATAGAACCAGATGGTACATTTCTTACATGGTTAAAGAATAAATATCCTGATGAAAGTAAATGGAAAGATATAACAGTAATTTATTGCATTAATCAAAACTTAACTGATTTAATTGGAATAGAGAAATTAATTAATTTAGAACAATTATATTGTTCTAATAATCAATTAAGAGGATTAGATTTAAGTAAGAATATTAATTTAGAACAATTATATTGTTCTAATAATCATCAATTAAGAATTAAAAGAATTATATACCCAGTGGGATATTAAATTCATAAAATTGCGAGATATACAATTTATATTATATATTTATAAATTTATTATATGAACTACCACGACACTAAAGATGTAGTGGTTTCGGGAACATAAAGTTCCTTCTCTTTAAACGTTTCATAGATTATGCCTTTAATTTAAAAATCAAGGGTCTTATTTGATCTCCACGTTCGTAATCAGTTGTTCCAACTGATATTATTTTTAAATTCGGTTATCACATCCATTTCTGGTAGGCACCGATAATCAATCATTAAAAATTGATTTAAATCAACTTGGTTATCGTTGATTATTATTATTACTTTATTGGTTTTATCTACAATTCAAGATTTCATTGTAGAACCATTTGAACCAAGATATCAAAGAACTAAAACTATATATTAAATAATGAAAGTCAAAAACATCAAATTCATCTACGACACTAAAGATGTCGTGGTTTTCTTTGACGGATCATATAAAAAAAAAATAAAAACCAATCGCGATATACATTTATAAATTTTATAAATTTAGAATTTTATCATATATTTATAAATAGGTTTAATAAATGAAATTAAGTAATATAACACAAAACACAACTAATATAAATACAATACTATGTGCTGCCTTTTGTGGAACTGGTAAAAGTTATTTATGTAAAAATTTTAATAATATTTACAAAGAGATTGAATGTTGGGAATACAGAAATGGTGATTTCCCAAATAATTACATACAGGATATTGTTAATAAACTCGGAAAAATAAAATATTTATTCATTTCAACTGACCCAATAATATTACGATGCCTAAATAAATTAGATATTGAGATACAATTATTTTACCCTGCAAATGAATTAAGAAACGAATACTTGGATAGATTTATTGATAGAGATAGTCCCTATGATTTTATTGGAACAATAATGAAAAATTGGGATATTTGGATAAATGAACTCAAATATCAAAATTATTGTAAACACACTATACTAAAAAGTGGTGAATATTTACAAGATGTTCTTTAGATTCTTTTCAAAATTTATAAGTTTTTCATCCAGGAGAAAAAGGTGATTTGTCATTTACGATTTTTCTAAATACTTAATTTATATGAATATAAAAAAAATCGCGAGATATATATAAATTAATAAATTTATATATATATGACATATGAAACACATAAAAGAATATAATGAATATATTGATCCTTTTAATGAAGAGGATTGGAATGAAGTAGAACCAGATAATACATTTCTTACATGGTTAAAGAATAAATATCCTAATGAAAATAAATGGAAAAATATAAAATCAATTCATTGTGGTTATAATAATTTAACTGATTTAATTGGTATTGGAAAATTAATTAATTTAGAATATTTATCTTGTTATCATAATCAATTAACTGAATTAGATGTAAGTAATAATACTAAATTATTAAATTTATTTTGTAATCATAATCAATTAACTGAATTAGATGTAAGTAATAATATTAAATTAAAAGAATCATCTTGTAAGTTTAATCAATTAACTGAATTAGATTTAAGTAAGAATATTGATTTAGAATATTTATCTTGTCATCATAATGAATTAACTAAATTAAATTTGAGTAAGAATTTAAATTTAAAATATTTATATTGTGATAATAATTTATTAAAGAAATTAGATGTAACTAAGAATATTAAATTAATAGATTATATATATTAAAAAAAACGAAAAAAAACGATATATACTAATATGAAATACATAAAAGAATATAATGAATATATTGATCCTTTTAATGAGGAGGATTGGGATGAAGCAGAAATAGGATCATTTCTTACATGGTTAAAAATTAAATATCCTAATGAAGATACATGGAAAGATATAAAAGAGATTAATTGTAATAAAGAAGGATTAACCGATTTAATTGGTATTGATAAATTAATTAATTTATTACATTTATCTTGTTATCATAATAATTTAACTGAATTGGATTTAAGTAATAATATTGAATTAAAACATTTATATTGTTCATATAATCAATTAACTGAATTAAATGTAACTAAAAATATTAAACTAAGGGAGTTATATTGTAATCATAATCAATTAACAGAATTAGATTTAACTAAAAACATCAAATTAAAGGATTTATTTTGTAATAATAATAAATTAATTAACTTAAATTTGAGTAAGAATATTAATATAGAAAAATTACATTGTTATAGTAATCAATTAAGAGGATTAAATGTGAATAAGAATATTAAATTAAGATATAAAAGCATATGAAATACATAAAAGAATATAATGAATATGTTGATCCTTTTGATGAAGAGGATTGGGATGAAGTAGATCCAGATGGATCCTTTCTTACATGGTTAAAAATTAAATATCTCGATGAGAGTAAATGGAAAGATATAAAAGAGATTAATTGTAATAAAGAAGGATTAACCGATTTAATTGGTATTGATAAATTAATTAATTTAAGAGAATTATATTGTCAGAATAACCAATTAAATGAATTAGATACTAGTAAGAATATTAAATTAATAAGATTATATTGTTATAATAATCATTTAACTGAATTAGATGTAAGTAAGAATATTAAATTAAGTTATTTAATTTGTGAAGGAAATCAATTAACTGAATTAGATGTAAGTAAGAATATTAAATTAAGTTATTTAATTTGTGAAGGAAATCAATTAACTGAATTAGATGTAAGTAAGAATATTAAATTAACTACTTTACATTGTGGTTATAATAATCATTTAACTGAATTAGATATTAGAATATTAATATAGAAAATTTACATTGTTATAGTAATCAATTAATGAAGATTAAATATAAGTAAGAATATTAAATTAAAACATAACATGATTGTTTATGATAATAATCCATGGAAAGAAAATTATACTAAAATTAAATTTTATTAAAAATCGCGAGATATATATAAATTAAGATATAAAAGATATGAAATACATAAAAGAATATAATGAATATGTTGATCCTTTTGATGAAGATGATTGGGATGAAGTAGAACCAATAGAACCAGATGGAACATTTCTTACATGGTTAAAGATTAAATATCCTGATAAAAATAAATGGAAATATATAAAATATATTAATTGTCGTAGACAAAATTTAAATGATTTAATTGGTATTGAGAAATTAATTAATTTAGAAGAGTTATATTGTGAACATAATCAATTAACTAAATTAGATGTTAGTAAGAACATTAAATTATATTATTTATCTTGTTATCATAATCAATTAGATAAATTAGATGTAACTAAAAATATTAATTTAATAAGATTATATTGTCAATATAATCGATTAACTAAATTAGATGTAACTAAGAATATAAATTTAATACGATTATCATGTAGTTATAATGAATTAACAGAATTAGATTTAAGTAATAATATTAAATTAAAGGAATTATATTTTCGACATAATCTATTTAGTAAATTAGATATAAGTAAGAATATTAATTTGAATAGATTTATATTGAATTATCAATTTATAAACAACCATTCTTAAAAAAAAGTAAAAGCATATGAAATACATAAAAGAATATAATGAATATGTTGATCCTTTTAATGAAGATGATTGGGATGAAGTAAAACCAATAGAACCAGATGGTAAATTTCTTACATGGTTAAAGGTTAATCATCCCGATAAAAGTAAATGGAAAAACATAACATATATAAATTGTTCTTGTCAGAAATTAACTGATTTAATTGGTATTGATAAATTAATTAATTTAGAAATATTATATTGTAATCATAATGAATTAACAGAATTAGATTTAAGTAAGAATATTGAATTAATATATTTATTTTGCTATAATAATCAATTAACTGAATTAGATTTAATTAAGAATATTAAATTAAATATTTTAAGTTGTTTTGTTAATCAATTAACTGAATTAGATGTAACTAAAAATATTAATTTAATATATTTATATTGTACTAATAATCATTTAACTGAATTAGATTTAAATAAGAATATTGAATTAATAGAATTATATTGTTCTAATAATAAGTTAACTGAATTAGATTTAAGTAAGAATATTAACTTAAAAGATTTATATTATCATCATAATCAATTAACTAATATAGATTTGAGTAAGAATATTTTATTGTAAATTAAAATTAAAAAAATCACGAGATATATAATAAATTTATTATTATTTATATATATAACATACAAAAAAAGTAGTAAAATGAATAATTTAAAAAAATACAACAATTTCTTAAATGAAGGAACACCCCCAATTGAAAAACATAGAGAAGAAGGTCATAAAATCGCGAGATATATAATAAATTTATTAAATTAAGATATAAAGCCATATGAAATACATAAAAGAATATAATGAATATATTGATCCCTTTAATGAAGATGATTGGGATGAAGTAGAACCAGATGGAACATTTCTTACATGGTTAAAAAGTAATTATCCTGATGAAAGCAAATGGAAAAATAAAAAGTCAATTGATTGTGGTAATCAAAATTTAACTGATTTAATTGGAATAGATAAATTAATTAATTTAAAATATTTATATTGTAACAATAATCAATTGACTGAATTAGATATTAGTAATAATATTAAATTAATCAGTTTATTGTGTAGTTATAATCAATTAAGAGAATTAGACATAACTAAGAATATTAAATTGAAGGAATTATATTGTGATCATAATCAATTAACTGAATTAGATGTAACTAAAAATATTAATTTAATATATTTATATTGTCATGATAATCAATTAAAAGAATTAGACATAACTAAGAATATTAAATTGAAGGAATTATATTGTGATCATAATCAATTAGAATTAGATGTAACTAAAAATATTAATTTAATATATTTATATTGTCATGATAATCAATTAAAAGAATTAGATTTAACTAAGAATATTAATTTAAGAACTTTATATTGTGATCATAATCAATTAACTGAATTAGATACTAGTAAGAATATTAAATTAAAAAATATTAGGAAATGAAATACATAAAAGAATATAATGAATATGTTGATCCTTTTGATGAAGAAGATTGGGATGAAGTAGAACCTGATGGGACATTTCTTATATGGTTAAAAATCAAATATCCTGATGAAAGCAAATGGAAAGATATAAAATCAATTAATTGTAGTAATCAAAATTTAACTGATTTAATTGGTATAGAGAAGTGAAAATAATCAATTAACCGAATTGAATATTAGTAAGAATATTGAATTATGGTATTTATATTGTCATGATAATCAATTAATTGAATTAGATTTAAGTAAGAATATTAAATTAAGAAATTTAGGTTGTAATCATAATGAATTAACAGAATTAGATTTAAGTAAGAATATTGATTTATTTGAATTATACTGTTATGATAATCATTTAACTAAAGTAGATGTAAGTAAGAATATTAAATTAAGATATAAAAACATATGAAACACATAAAAGAATATAATGAATATGTTGATCCTTTTAATGAAGAGGATTGGGATGAAGTAGAACCAGATGGGACATTTCTTACATGGTTAAAACATGATTATCCCGATGAAAGTAAATGGAAACACATAGTAAGAATTATTTATCATAAACAAGATTTAACTGATTTAATTGGAATTGATAAATTAATTAATTTAGAATATTTAAATTGTCATAATAATCAATTAACTGAATTAGATTTAAGTAAAAATATTAAATTAAACGAATTATCTTGTAATAATAATCAATTAATTGAATTAGATTTAAGTAAAAATATTAATTTAGAATATTTATTTTGTTTCCATAATCAATTAACTGAATTAGATATTAGTAATAATATTAAATTAATAGATTTATATTGTCATCATAATCAATTAACTGAATTAGATTTAAGTAAAAATATTAAATTAAAAGAATTATCTTGTTATGATAATCAATTAACTGAATTAGATTTAAGTAAAAATATTAAATTAAAGAAATTAGTTTGTAATAGTAATCAATTAACTGAATTAGATATAAGTAAAAATATTAAATTAAAATATTTTTTAAAATGAAACACATAAAAGAATATAATGAATATGTTGATCCTTTCCATGAAGATGATTGGGATGAAGTAGAACCAATAGAACCAGATGGTAAATTTCTTACATGGTTGAAAATTAAATATCCTGATGAAAACAAATGGAAAGATATAAAAGACATTTATTGTGGCAAACAAAATTTAACTGATTTAATTGGAATTGATAAATTAATTAATTTAGAAATATTAGATTGTTATAATAATCAATTAACTGAATTAGATTTAAGTAAGAATATTAAATTAGAATATTTATATTGTTCTAATAATCAATTAACTAAATTAAATATAAATAAGAATATTAAATTAATAGGATTATATTGTCAGAATAATCAATTAAGGAAATTAGATGTAACTAAGAATATTAATTTAATAAATTTATTTTATCGTCATAATCAATTAACTAAATTAGATACTAGTAAGAATATCAAATTGGAATTATTAATATAGCAACTTAATAAAAACGAATAAAAACATATGAAACACATAAAAGAATATAATGAATATGTTGATCCTTTTGATGAGGAAGATTGGGATGAAGTAGAACCTGATGGATCATTTCTTTCATGGTTAAAAATTAAATACCTAATGAAAGTAACTGGAAAGGTATAACAAATATTAAATGTAATTATCAAAATTTAACTGATTTAATTGGAATAGAGAAATTAATTAATTTAGAAACTTTAACTTGTCATCATAATCAATTAAGAGAATTAGATATGACCAAAAATATTAAATTAACAACTTTACAATGTCAGAATAATCAATTAAGTGAATTAGATTTAAGTAAGAATATCAAATTAGTAGGTTTATATTGTGAAGATAACCAATTAAAAGAATTAGATATGACCAAAAATATTAACTTAAAATATTTATATTGTCGATATAATCATTTAACTAAATTAAATGTAACTAAAAATATTAAATTAATAGATTTATATTGTAATCATAATCAATTAAAGGAATTAGAATTAGATACAAGTAAGAATGTTAATTTAATTTATTATTCTAGTAATATTTTCTCAGGGGGGTGGGAATAATTATATTACATTATTTATATATATATAATATATGAAACACATAAAAGAATATAATGAATTTGATATTGATCCTTTTAATGAGGATGATTGGGATGAAGTAGAACCATTTGAACCAGATGGAACATTTCTTACATGGTTAAAAATTAAATATCCCGATGAAAGTAAATGGAAAGATATAACAAGAATTAATTGTCGTAGACGAAAGTTAACAGATTTAATTGGAATAGAAAAATTAATTAACTTAAAACATTTATATTGTGAATATAATCAATTAACTAAATTAGATGTAACTAAGAATATTAAATTAGAATATTTATATTGTTCTAATAATCAACTAAGAGAATTAGATTTAAGTAATAATATTGAATTAAGATATTTATCTTGTTCTAATAATAATCAATTAACTAAATTAGATTTAAGTAAAAATATTAAATTAACTAATAGATATCCATTATTCATTACACCTATTCCCAATCTTAAAAGATAAACAGAATTTAAAATTTCGTCCAGGGGAAAAAGGTGATTTGTTATTTACAATTTTTCTAAATACTTAATTTATATGAATATAAGAAATTAAATATTTTATAATAAAAATCGCGAGATATATGATAAATTTGTATATTTATACAATTAACACATGAAAAATTTTTATAATAAAAATCGCGAGATATATGATAAATTTGTATATTTATACAATTAACACATGAAAAAACAAATTAAATTTTTTAATATATAAAAAAAAAGAAATACAAAAACATGAAACATATAACTAAATTTAATGAATTTCTAAATGAAAAAAACCAAGAAGAAATAGAAGACATGGAAGAAATGGAAGACAATAAAAGAGATATGATTGATAAAGACTTAGAAGAAATAGAATATACAAAAGATACAAAAATATGTAACTTAGGGGAATCTGATTATTATTTACAATACAATGGGTGGGTAACAACATGTTCAAATAAATCTAATATACACACAGAAGTTTATGAAACCCCATTACCTAAAGTATATAGAGAATTCATGTCTAATGATTTAGCATTATCTTTTGATAAGTTTTCTTTGTGGAAATAAATCTTATAATTTATAAGTTTTTTATCATTAAAATTTATATTTATATAATCTTTGAGGTGGAAATTTTCAAAATACTTAGTAATGGTTGTATCATTTGAAAAAGATATATCTATATTAGGTTTTCTATATAATATAACTATGGTATCCTTTTCTTATCAATGTAATACCAAAAAGTTTATAACCATTTTATAATCAAAACTTTTAATAAAATCAAAAATATCAATAGATACTATTTGGTCTTTATTAATTTTATTCTTCACAACTATTTAATTTTCTCAACAATATAAATATAATACATAATTATTACATTTTTTATTTTCAAAAATTATATAATCATTATATGATAAAAACAAAAATATTAATTTATATATATATATATGATATGAAATACATAAAAGAATATAATGAATATATTGATCCTTTCCATGAAGATGATTGGGATGAAGTAGAACCAGATGGGGCATTTCTCACATGGTTAAAAATTAATTATCCTGATGAAAGCAAATGGAAAAATAAAAAGTCAATTGATTGTACTTATCAAAATTTAACTGATTTAATTGGAATAGATAAATTAATTAATTTAGAATATTTATTTTGTAATAATAATAAATTAACTGAATTAGATGTGACTAAAAATATTAATTTAAGAGATTTATCATGTTATAATAATCAATTAAAAGAATTAGATGTAACTAAAAATATTAAATTAAAAACTTTAATTTGTTCTAATAATAAATTAAGAGAGTTAGATACAAGTAAGAATGTCAAATTAAAATATATTTATAAATGAAATACATAAAAGAATATAATGAATATGTTGATCCTTTTAATGAAGAGGATTGGGATGAAGTAGAACCAGATAGTACATTTCTTACATGGTTAAAAATTAAACACCCAAATGAAGATACATGGAAAGATATAAAAGAGATTAATTGTAGATATCAAAAGTTAACTGATTTAATTGGAATCGATAAATTAATTAATTTAAAAATTTTAAATTGTCATCATAATCAATTAACTAAAGTAGATATAAGTAAAAATATTAAATTAACTTCTTTACATTGTGATTATAATAAGTTAACTGAATTAGATTTAAGTAAGAACATTAAATTAGTAGGTTTATATTGTGAAATTAATCAATTAACTAAATTAAATGTTAGTAAGAATATTAACTTAAAATATTTATATTGTCGATATAATCAATTAACTGAATTAAATGTAACTAAAAATATTAAATTAATAGATTTATATTGTAATCATAATCAATTAAGAGAGTTAGATACAAGTAAGAATGTTAATTTAATTTATTATTCTAGTCAGGAGGCGACAGAACAGGGTCGGTAAAAAGTTATAGAATACATATGAAATACATAAAAGAATATAATGAATTTGATATTGATCCTTTTAATGAGGATGATTGGGATGAAGTAGAACCAGATAATACATTTCTTACATGGTTGAAAGTTAAATATCCCGATGAAAGTAAATGGAAAGATATAAAAGACATTGATTGCGAAAATCAAAAATTAACTGATTTAATTGGTATTGATAAATTAATCAATTTAACATACTTATATTGTCATTATAATCAATTAAGTGAATTAGATATCAGTAATAATATTAATTTAGAGCATTTATATTGTGAAAATAATCAATTAACTAATTTAAATATAATTAAGAATATTAATTTAGAACATTTATCTTGTTCTCATAATAATTTAACTAAATTAGATGTAACTAAAAATATTAAATTATTATATTTATATAATAATAATAATCAATTAAAGGAATTAGATGTAACTAAAAATATTAAATTAATAGATTTATATTGTAAATATAATCATTTAACTGAATTGGATGTAAGTAATAATATTAATTTAGTATATTTATATTGTTATAATAATCAATTAAGGGGGTTAGATACAAGTAAGAATGTCAAATTAAAAAATATCAGGAAATGAAACACATAAAAGAATATAATGAATATGTTGATCCTTTTGATGAAGATGATTGGGATGAAGTAGAACCAATAGAACCAGATGGTACATTTCTTACATGGTTGAAAGTTAAATATCCCGATGAAAGTAAATGGAAAAATATAATATCAATTGAATGTAATAATAAAAATTTAACTGATTTAATTGGTATTGATAAATTAATTAATTTAGAAG
>Ga0222697_1000608_pt1 | contig 15085 bp, 9 predicted proteins | sample AntAcemetage1402_FD_179835 | JGI IMG/M metagenome (GOLD analysis project Ga0222697, IMG submission 179835) | Saline water microbial communities from Ace Lake, Antarctica - #1402 | ecosystem: Environmental > Aquatic > Non-marine Saline and Alkaline > Saline | place: Antarctica: Ace Lake... | reverse complement strand
TAGAAGAAAAATACCCAGTAAACTCTAAGGTAAAAGGCAAAGTAGTTAATTTGGTTAATTACGGTGCTTTTATTGAGCTTGAGAAGGGGATAGAGGGTTTGATTCATATATCAGAGTTTTCTTGGACCAAAAGAGTAACTGACCCCTCAGAGATGCTGGCTATTAGTGATGTTGTAGAAGTTATAGTTTTAAACATTGATAAAGACAATAAAAAGATATCTCTAGGATTGAAGCAAATTGAAAACAATCCTTGGGAAGATATAGCTAAAAAGTACACTGAGGGTTCAAAGGTTAAAGGTAAGGTAAGACATTTGACTAATTATGGTGCCTTTGTTGAACTTGAAGATGGCATAGAGGGCTTGATTCATATCTCAGATATGTCGTGGACTAAAAAGATTAATCATCCAGAAGAAGTTGTTAAGAAGGGTGATAAAGTCGAAGCTGTGATAATTTCTGTGGATGCCGATACTCATAAGATTTCCTTAGGCATGAAGCAGTTAACACCAGATCCATGGCCAGGTATAAAAGAAAAATATGCAACCGGACTTATCATTGATGGTAAAGTAAGTAAGGTTATGAATTTTGGAGTATTTGTTGAGTTAGAACCAGACATTGAAGGTTTAATTCATGTTAGTGAATTAGAAGATAAGCCATCTGGTGAGCTGACCGAGGTATATAAATCTGGCGATGAGATCAAAGTCCGAGTAATAAAACTAGATGATGATGAGAGAAAGATTGGCTTAAGCGCCAAGGCTGTATCTTAAGATAGACACGACTATAAAATCATAAACAAAATATAAGACCTGTTTAATAAATTTAATATTAAGCAGGTCTTTTTTATCCTTTTCGTAATTAAGATGGAGTTATTTACGATCAAAGAATATATTTTTACCTGATGCGCTTAGTGGTATTCCCAAGGCTTGTTTGATAGACTTATTTTTGAATAAGTCTTTTTTTATAGCAGCTTTTCCAGCTGAGTACATTATTCTGTTATCGGCATGCAGCATAGCGGCTATATTAACTGCAGAGCTAACGGCTATGCCAAGATCAATTGAATTATATGCACAGGAACCTTTATGCAGAAGCATTTCTTCGCAATCTTTATATCCGCAAAAACTGCAGAATTTTAAACCTGCCGGGTTTGGTTTGACTGCAATCAATAAAAGAATGTAACTATTTTTAAGATTTTGAGCATCTCTGTGAAATCCTGGCCTCTTTTCAGTTTTGGATATTTTTTCCATTTCCTCAGCCAAGCTCTTCAATTTTTGGCCTTTTATAATTTTTACTATAATATTATCCACACCTTTTGTTTTGGGTGCAGTTCTTGCAGCTAAGGCCATCTGATTAGCTATCATTTCTAAAGCTCTTTTTTCATGTATACTACATTTATCATCCATAGAATAATTTTTGCATACAACCATAATAAATGTCAATAAATAATTGACTTGATTATGTACAGATGCTACACTGAATACATTCATTATATAGGAGAATGAGTAAGCATGAATGAAGTAAAAGACATAGACAAGCAGGTTGAGCTTCTTTTAAAGGGTGTGAGCGATATAATTTCTAAGAAGGGATTAGTTGCTAAACTACAATTAGCCAATAAAGAAAAAAGACCGTTAAGGGTTAAATTGGGCGTTGATGCATCTGCTTCTGATATTCATTTAGGAACAGCAGTACCTTTAAATAAATTACGTCAATTTCAAGATTTAGGGCACGAAGCTGTTTTCTTAATAGGTGATTTTACAGGTATGATAGGTGATCCTAGTGGAAGGTCGAAAACAAGAAAGCCCTTAACTAAAGAGCAAGTAGAAGCAAATGGTAAAGTTTTAAAGAAGCAAATATTTAGAATATTAGATCCTAAAAAAACAGAGGTAGTTTATAACAGTAGTTGGTGTAATAAAATGAATTTTTCTGAAGTTGTAAAATTAGCTTCACACTATACTGTAGCTCAACTTATTGAAAGAGATGATTTTGAAAAAAGATATAAAGCCAATGAAGCAATTGGTCTTCATGAATTTTTATATCCTTTAGTTCAGGGATATGATTCAGTTGTTCTAAAATCTGATATTGAGATTTGTGGCACAGACCAAAGGTTCAATTGTCTTGTGGGTCGCGCGTTTCAGGAAGCCTACGGGCAAGAGCCCCAGGTTATTATCATGATGCCAATTTTAGAAGGTATGGGTATAAAGGAAAAAATGAGTAAGAGTTTAGGTAATTATATTGGTATTACTGAAGAGGCCAATAGTATGTTTGCTAAAGTGATGAGTATAACAGATGAACAAGTTTATGATTATTTCCTTCTATGTACTAAATTAACGGAGATTGAGATAAAAGATAGGTGTAAGGCATTTAAAGATAAGCCAAAAGAATTAAAAGAGGAGTTAGCTTTAGAAATAACGTCTTTATATTGTGGCGAAGATGATGCTGAGAAAGCTAAGGATGTTTTTGATATAAAGCATGGTAAAAAACTACGTAATAATAATTTGTCTACAGAAGAAACAATTGAAGCCCTTAAAAAAATAGCTAAAGAAGTTGTTGTCAAAAAATCAGAATTTCCAGAAGGGAAAGTATGGATTTGCAACTTGATGAAATTGATCAAAGCGGTACCAAGTACGTCTGAGGCTCGTAGAGCTATATCGCAAGGGGCCGTTAGATTCAACGGAGAAGTGTTAAAAGATATTAAATTTGAGGTCTCTTTAGACAGCAAAGAATTCCTGTTGCAATCTGGAAAAAGAAGTGTCTTTTGTGTTAAAATTAAGTAAAAAAATACCTTGACATAAAATGCTTTTCCATGTATCGTATAAACACTTTTAATAACCTTTTAAAAGTTTCTTTTTCTATAGTATTTACCTTGACAGTATGTATCTAGTATGTTAACATTAAAATTCTCTGACACTCTAAAGTCATACGACTTAAAAAGCGGAGATTTTGTTGAAAATTAATTTTAAAACATTTTGGTAATTTTTTACTCTGATTAACCTTTTTTAAAATATATAAAAGGCATCTTCAGATGCTCTTTTTTTGATCTTTGAAAATAAATAGCCAAGTAGTAAACCTCATATATTGTGAGGGTTTCCATTAGTTCAGGATATAATCCCGATTTATCGGGATAATATTATCAAACATGAGAGTTTGATCCTGGCTCAGAACGAACGCTGGCGGCGTGGATTAGGCATGCAAGTCGAACGAGATCCCCATTTTAAAATACTTTCGGGTATTTTATCGGGGTGAGAGTGGCGCAAGGGTGAGTAACGCGTGAGTAATTTGCCCTCAAGCTCAGGATAACTCGCCGAAAGGCGGGCTAATACTGAATAAGACCACGAACGGACATCCGTATGTGGTAAAAGATGGCTTAGTTCTTTGAACGCTATCACTTGTGGATGAGCTCGCGTCCTATCAGCTTGTTGGTAAGGTAAAAGCTTACCAAGGCATTTGACGGGTAGCTGGTCTGAGAGGATGGTCAGCCACACTGGGACTGAGACACTGCCCAGACTCCTACGGGAGGCTGCAGTCGAGAATCTTTGGCAATGGACGAAAGTCTGACCATGCGACGCCGCGTGCAGGATGACGGTCTTCGGATTGTAAACTGCTGTCACGAGGGAAGAACAGCCCTAATTCGAATAGTTTTAGGGTTTGACGGTACCTCGAGAGGAAGCCACGGCCAACTCCGTGCCAGCAGCCGCGGTAATACGGAGGTGGCGAGCGTTGTTCGGAATTACTGGGTGTAAAGAGCGTGTAGGCGATTTAGTAAGTCAGGGGTGAAATTCCAAGGCTCAACCTTGGAACTGCCTCTGAAACTACTAGAATTGAGTTCGGAAGAGGAAAGCGGAATTTCCGGTGTAAGGGTGAAATCTGTAGATATCGGAAAGAACACCAGTGGCGAAGGCGGCTTTCTGGTCCGAAACTGACGCTGAGACGCGAAAGCTAGGGGAGCGAACAGGATTAGATACCCTGGTAGTCCTAGCCGTAAACGATGGGCACTAGGTGTCGGCTTGTTATGAGTCGGTGCTGCAGTTAACACATTAAGTGCCCCACCTGGGGAGTACGTCGGCAACGATGAAACTCAAAGGAATTGACGGGGGCCCGCACAAGCGGTGGAGCATGTGGTTTAATTCGATGATACGCGAAGAACCTTACCAGGGCTTGACATGTATTTGACAGCCTGCGAAAGCAGGTTTTCCTTCGGGACAGATACACAGGTGTTGCATGGCTGTCGTCAGCTCGTGTCGTGAGATGTTGGGTTAAGTCCCGCAACGAGCGCAACCCTTGTCCTTAGTTGCCATCAGGTAATGCTGGGAACTCTAAGGAGACTGCCAGTGATAAACTGGAGGAAGGTGAGGATGACGTCAAGTCAGTACGGCCCTTACGCCCTGGGCTACACACGTGCTACAATGGTCGATACAGAGGGCAGCAATACCGCAAGGTGGAGCGAATCCCAAAAAGTCGGCCCCAGTTCGGATTGAAGGCTGAAATTCGCCTTCATGAAGTCGGAATCGCTAGTAATGGCAGGTCAGCCATACTGCCGTGAATACGTTCCCGGGCCTTGTACACACCGCCCGTCAAGTCATCCGAGTCGGATGCACCCGAAGCCGTCGACCCAACCCTTTTGGGAGGGAGACGTCGAAGGTGTGTTCGGTAAGGCGGACTAAGTCGTAACAAGGTAGCCGTATCGGAAGGTGCGGCTGGATCACCTCCTTTCTAAAGAGTAACACAAAAGTAACAAAACGTAGCTCTCATAATATATGAGTTACTTGGCTATTTATTTTTAATTTTTTATGGGCCCATAGCTCAGGTGGTAGAGCACTGTGCTGATAACGCAGGGGTCTCTGGTTCAAGCCCAGATGGGCCCACCAGATTCTTTATGGTGTTATTAAGAGGTCGGAAGCATGGATTTCTAGGGGGTGTAGCTCAGTTGGGAGAGCACCACACTTGCACTGTGGGGGTCGTCGGTTCGAATCCGTCCACCTCCACCATTTGTAAATGGGCAATATTTTTTTACTAACGACATATAAAGTCGTTTTTCTTTGCGACTTATAATATATCGTTCTTTGACAATCACATGGTCACCAAAAGCATACAAATTTGTGGTCAAGTTAATAAGAGTTTATGGTGGATGACTAGGTCTTAACAGGCGATGAAGGACGTGGTAAGCTGCGATAAGCCTCGGGAAGCTGCAAACATGCCTTAATCCGAGGATTTCCGAATGGGGAAACCCGATACGGGTAATGCCGTATCACCTTTAACTGAATACATAGGTTATTGGAGCGAAACTGGGAGAATTGAACCATCTTAGTATCCCAAGGAAGAGAAAACAATTGTGATTCCCTAAGTAGCGGCGAGCGAAAGGGGAACAGCCCAAATCCTGTTTGTGTGATAGGTTGCATCCGTTGCAAGCAGGAGGTTGTGGGACTCGAAGTGGCAGATATGCAAATCTGCCGAAAAGTTACAAATTATCCGATTAGTAGAATAGGCTGGAAAGCCTAACCGTAGAGGGTGACGGTCCCGTAAATTAAAATTGGATAACTTTTTTTTCGAGCACCCAAGTAGCACTGGACACGTGGAACCCAGTGTGAATCTAGGAGGACCATCTCCTAAGGCTAAATACTAGTTGAGGACCGATAGTGCACAAGTAACGCGAGTGAAAGTTGAAAAGAACCCCGGTGAGGGGAGTGAAATAGAACCTGAAATCATAAACTTACAAGCGGTAGGAGGCCTATGCATATCTTCGGATATGAATGGCTGACTGCGTGCCTTTTGCATAATGAGCCGGCGAGTTATTGTGATAAGCAAGCTTAATCCGTTTTCGCGGAGGAGGCGTAGGGAAACCGAGTCTTAACTGGGCGATTTAGTTTATTATAATAGACCCGAAACTGAGTGATCTATCCATGGCCAGGATGAAGCCTCTGTAACAGGAGGTGGAGGTCCGAACCAGTGTAAGTTAAAAATTGCTTGGATGAGCTGTGGATAGGGGTGAAAGGCCAATCAAACTCAGAGATAGCTGGTTCTCTCCGAAATAGCTTTAGGGCTAGCCTTACGTAATAGTAATCGGGGGTAGAGTACTGGATGGGCTAGGGGTCCTACCAGACTACCAACCCCAACCAAACTCCGAATACCGGTTACCGTATCGTGGGAGTCAGACTGCGGGGGATAAGCTCCGTAGTCGAGAGGGAAACAGCCCAGACCGCCAGCTAAGGTCCCAAATATAGACTAAGTGGTAAAGGATGTGGAACTACGCAGACAACCAGTATGTTGGCTTAGAGGCAGCCATCATTTAAAGAGTGCGTAACAGCTCACTGGTCAATGTGGTTCTGCGCCGAAAATGATCGGGGCTAAGTCTATAACCGAAGCTGCGGGTTCATTTCAGATTCGTCTGATTTGAGCGATAGGAGAGCGTTCTGTTCTAGGTTGAAGGCATACCGAGAGGAGTGCTGGACGAAACAGAAGTGATTATGCCGGCATGAGTAGCGATAAAGCGGGCGCGAAACCCGCTCACCGAAAGCCCAAGGTTTCCTGGGGAAGGTTAATCCGCCCAGGGTTAGTCGATCCTAAGCCGAGGCCGAAAGGCGTAGGCGATGGATAACAGGTTAATATTCCTGTACTACCTATTTTGCGTTATGAGTATATGAGTGACACAGTCAGTTAGACCATCGGACTGTTGGATGTGTCCGTCCAAGCGTGCAGCCTCGAGTAATCGAGGTCAGGCGTGTTAGGGAGTCTTATCTTCGGAGACGGCGAACTGGTCGATACTTTGCTGTCAAGAAAAGCCTCATATACCAGTAAGGTAGGTATTCGTACCGTAAACCGACACAGGTAGGCGAGCAGAGAATGCTAAGGTGCTCGAGAGAATCCTCGTTAAGGAACTCGGCAAAATTACCCCGTAACTTCGGGAGAAGGGGTGTCTTGGAAGGTGATAATCTTCGCGATAGGAGCCTTCTAAGATCGCAGTGAAACGGCCCAGGCGACTGTTTAGCAAAAACACAGGTCTCTGCAAAGTCGATAAGACAAAGTATAGGGACTGACACCTGCCCGGTGCTGGAAGGTTAAGAGGAAAGGTTATCCTTTTTTTAGTTGGAGAAGCTTTGAATTGAAGCCCCAGTAAACGGCGGCCGTAACTATAACGGTCCTAAGGTAGCGAAATTCCTTGTCGGGTAAGTTCCGACCCGCACGAATGGTGTAACGATCTGGGCGCTGTCTCAACGAGGAACTCGGTGAAATTGCAGTGGCGGTGAAGATACCGTCTACCCGCGACAGGACAGAAAGACCCCGGAACCTTTACTGTATCCTGGTATTGGACCTTGATCCTGTATGTGTAGGATAGGTGGGAGACTTTGAAGCTTGGGCGCTAGCTTGAGTGGAGTCGTCCTTGAAATACCACCCTTATTGTATTAAAGTTCTAACTTCGTCCCTTGAATCAGGGCGATGAACAGTGCCAGGTGGGCAGTTTGACTGGGGCGGTTACCTCCTAAAACGTAACGGAGGTGCCCAAAGGTTCCCTCAGTGCGGATGGCAATCGCACGTAGAGTGTAAAGGCACATGGGAGCTTAACTGTGAGACCTACAAGTCGAACAGATGCGAAAGCAGGGCTTAGTGATCCGGCGATGGTGTATGGAAACGTCGTCGCTTAACGGATAAAAGGTACTCCGGGGATAACAGGCTTATCGGATCCGAGAGTTCATATCGACGATCCGGTTTGGCACCTCGATGTCGGCTCATCACATCCTGGGGCTGGAGAAGGTCCCAAGGGTTCGGCTGTTCGCCGATTAAAGTGGTACGCGAGCTGGGTTCAGAACGTCGCAAGACAGTTCGGTCCTTATCCGTCGTGGGCGTAGGATATTTGAAAGGGGCTGTTCCTAGTACGAGAGGACCGGAATAGTCGAACCTCTAGTGTTCCAGTTGTCTCGCCAGAGGCATTGCTGGGTAGCTACGTTCGGAAAGGATAAGCGCTGAAAGCATCTAAGCGCCAAGCCCTCCTTGAGATAAGATATCCATTCCTATATGGATGTAGACACCTTATAGATTATGAGGTTAATAGGCCAGATGTGTAAGACCCGTAAGGGTTTTAGCTAACTGGTACTAATTTGTCAACTACTTGACCACTGTTATTATATTTTGTTTTTACTTTAGTGTCCATGTGATTGTTTTAGCTTTAAAGATTTCCCGGTGGTTATAGCGGAGGGGCCACACCCGATTCCCATTTCGAATACGGTAGTTAAGCCCTCCATCGCCGATGGTACTGCTTGGGCAACTGAGTGGGAGAGTAGGTAGCTACCGGGTTTATTTTGTCCAAAAAAGGTCTTGCGCAGCAAGTGCGGCTATGCTAAAATAAACTCACTTTATATCTAATTCGTGTTTTTTCTGATATTGAAAGGAGTTTATAATATGGCTGACGGCAAAATCAAAAATATTGCTATTATCGCTCATGCCAGTGTCGGCAAAACATCTTTGGCTGATGCAATACTATTTAATAGTAAGGCTGTAGATAGGCTTGGTTCGGTAGATAACGGATCAAGTGTTAGCGATTATCACGCAGATGAAAAATCTAGAAAAATCTCCATTAGTTCCTCCATCCTTCACGTTAAACATAAAGACAAATTAATAAACTTAATAGATACTCCAGGATACGCTGATTTTATAGGAGAGGTTGTTGGTTCTCTTAGTGCAGTTGATGCCGCTCTCTTGGTAGTTTGTGGGGTGAGTGGAGTTGAAGTTGGTACAAATAGAGTTTGGAAAATGATTAAAGCGCAGAATAAACCCTGCACTATTTTTATAAATAAACTTGATAAGGAAAATTCTGATTTTGCAAGTGCTCTTAGCTCAATAGAGCAGTCTTTTGGAATTGGTTGTATTCCGCTTGTTTATCCGATAGGTAAAGAAACAAATTTTAAAAGTGTTGTAAGTTTATTAGACGAAGAAGAAATTAGTAAACTTCCTGAAGATGAAAAAGCTATAGCAACTAAGATGAGAGAGAAGATGATTGAAGCTTCCCTCGAAGCTGATGATGCTTTAACTGAAAAATATCTTAATGGTGAGGCTCTTTCTTCAGATGAAATAGCTAAGGCATTGGGTAAAGCTATATTATTAGGTAAAGCTGTTCCTGTATTATGTGGTTCAGCCGCAAAGAATATCGGTGTTGATAAATTATTAGATACCATAAGTGATTTTATGCCTGCCTCAGATATGATGGGTCCAGTTAGTACTGTTAATCCAGATAATCCTGAGGAAGAAGTTATGTTGGAAAGAAAAAAAGATGGTCTTTTTGCGGCTCAGGCCTTTAAGACTATATCTGATCCCTATGTAGGCCAACTAACTGTTTTAAGAGTCTATTCTGGAAATCTAAAGGCAGATTCAGGCTTCTATAATATTTCTACCGGTAATAAGGAAAGAATAGGACATCTTTATAAGATGAATGGTAAAGATCAGGAGCAGATTGCTGAGGCTCATGAAGGTGAAATTATAGCTGTTGCTAAACTAAAAGACACCTCAACATCTGATTCCTTATGTGATGAGAAACATCCTATAAAATTTAGAGCGATAGCTTTTCCTGAGCCAGTGATTTCATTCTCAATAAAGCCTAAAACGCGTACTGATGAGGAGAAAATTTCTCAGGCTCTACACAAATTAGTCATTGAAGACTCGACGTTTAAATTTAGTCGTAATGAGCAAACTAAAGAAGAAATAATATCCGGAATGGGTAATTTACATTTAGAAATAATGATAGCTAAATTAAAAAATAACTTTGGAGTTGAAGTTGACGTTGGTACACCAAAAGTAGCATATAAGAGTACTATTACAAGTAAAGCTAAAGCCCAAGGTAAATATAAGAAACAATCAGGTGGACGTGGGCAATATGGTGACTGTTGGATTGAGATTGAACCACTTGAAGGTGGCGAAGGCTTTGAATTTGTAAACGCCATTGTTGGTGGTGCTATTCCAAGGAATTATATTCCGGCGGTTGAAAAGGGCATCAAGAAGACCATGCAAAAGGGTGTAGTCGGTGGTTGTCCGATGTCCGGTATAAGAGTCACGGTCTATGATGGTTCTTATCACTCAGTTGATTCATCTGATATGGCTTTTCAGATTGCAGGTGGTATGGCTTTAAAAAAAGCAGCAGCTGAGGCTAAGCCTGTATTATTAGAGCCGATAATGGAAGCTGATATAACTGTACCCGAAGATTATATGGGGCAGATTAGTGGTGATTTAAGTTCTAGGCGTGGCAGAATTATAGGTATGGAAGCCAGAGCTGGTATGGAAACTGTAAAAGCGCAAATACCTTTATCAGAGATGTTTAAATATGCTTCGGAATTACGTTCTATGACTCAGGGAAAAGGCTCCTACAGTATGAAATTCGGTCACTATGAACAAATTCCAGGTAAACTTGCTCAATCTATTATTGAGAAGTATGAGCAGGAAAAAGCAGAAGCGTAAATACTTTTGAAAATTCACTCATAAATATTAAATCTCCTATCTTAACAGGTAGGAGATTTTTATATATATAAAAAGTTTTATATTAAAAACACACTATATTTTTTCTTAACAATAATTATATAAAATAAATTAATACTAAATAAGTTGGTAAGCTCTACATTATGCGCCAAACACAACTCTTTACAAATACCTCTTTTATATGCTATAATCAACGGCATATATAGGAGGTTTTTATATGTCTGGACATTCTAAATGGGCTGGTATCAAGCACAAAAAAGCTGTTATTGATGCCAAAAGAGGTAAATTATTTTCAAAGTTAATTAAAGAAGTTACTATTGCAACGCGTGAAGGCGGAGGCGATATAGAAACTAATCCTCGCCTAAGACAGGCAATTACCAAGGCTAAAGAAGCTAACGTACCTGCTGATAACCTGAATAAAGCTGTTCTAAGAGGTACTGGTGCATTACCAGGTGTAACTTATGAAGATGTACTTTATGAGGGATATGCGGCTGGTGGTGTAGCTGTTTTAGTAGAGGCTGCAACTGATAATAAAAATAGAACTTCAGCTGAGATGAGAAGAATATTTAGTAAGCTAAGCGGCAACATGGCAGGAAGTGGTTCTGTAGCCTGGCAGTTTACTAAAAAAGGTCTAATAATAGTAAATGCCAAAGACGCTGATGAAGATACACTGATGGGCATTGTTTTGGATGCTGGAGCAGAAGATTTAAAGCAAGAGGGTGATACCTTTGAAATCACAGTTGAGCCTAAAAGCTTTGAAGTAGTAAAGAATGCTTTAAAGGATAATAACATAAAAGTGGAGTCTGATGAGTTAACAATGATTCCAGCTTCATATATAAAAGTTGATGAATCTCAGGCAAACCAGATTTTGAATCTTATTGATGCCTTAGACGATAATGATGATGTAGCTCATGTGTATTCAAATTTTGATATTCCTGAAGAAATATTAGAAAAACATATCTAAGAGATTCTATGCGAATAATAGGGGTTGATCCGGGATTAAATATAATGGGCTTTGGAATTATAGAAAAGTCAAAAAATGACCTGCGATTAATAACAGCTGGTACCATCAGGACATCTAATAAAGATCTAATTGAGAATAGATTAAATAAATTATATTCGGGCTTATTGGAAGTTATCAAAAAATACGAACCAAAGGTACTTTCATTAGAAGAGGTTTTTACGCATACAAAGTATCTTTCAACAGCTATTTCATTAGGTTATGCTAGAGGGATAGTGTGTTTAGCGGCTGCTCAATTTTCTTTACCTGTAAAGAGCTATGCAGCCAAGAGGGTAAAAAAAGCTATCACCGGTAGAGGGGACGCTCAAAAATATCAGGTTCAGAGTATGGTGCAGCAGATTCTCAAACTCAAAGAAGCACCTGATTCTTTTGATGCAGCAGATGCCTTAGCTTTAGCTATAGCGTATACATATCTTGATTAAGGGGAGTTAAATGATATCCAGAATACGTGGAATTCTTAAAGAAATCAAAGATAACAGTATTTTATTAGAAGTAGAAGGCGGCATAACATATGAAATACTTATACCAACAGCTATTATGGATTCTCTAGATTTATCCCTTGATTCAAAAGAACCGCTTGAACTAGTTACTTACTTTTATCATCAAGTTGAACCATCCCGTTCAATTCCCATATTAATCGGATTTTCTAATGAAATTGAGAGAGAGTTTTTTATCCAGTTTATTAGTGTCTCGGGTATTGGCCCTAAAGCTGCAGTTAAGGCTTTATCTCAGCCAATTTCAATAATTGCTGATGCAATTGATTCGGATAATGAGGCAGTTCTAAAATCCCTTCCAGGTATCGGCGGCCGGAGGGCTCGTGAAGTAATTGCCAAGCTGCAAGGAAGAGTGGGTAAATTCGGACTTATTAAAGATGCTGGTAAGAAAATACCTGAGAAAGAGATTGATTCTGATGTCCAGCGAGATGCCCTGCAGGTTCTTATGAAGCTGCAGTATAAAAAACAAGAAGCTGAAAAGATGCTTTATGATGCGTTTGTGAATAACCATAATTTAAAGAGTGTTGAAGATATTTTAAATGAAATATATAAACAAAGAGTAGAAAAGAAATAGCGTAGAAAGTAATGGCTAAAAAAAACAAACAAGAATTAGAAGGCTACGAGTTATTAAAAAATCAGGAGACAGAAGAAGATTTAGTTGTTAATCTCTCTTTGAGGCCTAAGGGCCTAGCTGATTTTGTAGGTCAAAAAAAGATAGTTGAGAATCTTAAAATATCTATTGAAGCTGCCAGAAAAAGAAATGAACCCTTGGAACATATATTTTTTTCAGGCCCTCCGGGATTAGGTAAGACTACCTTAGCCCATATAATTGCCCATGAGGTGAATTCCAAAATAACCTGTACCAGTGGTCCGGCTGTCGATAGAGCAGGGGATTTAATTGGTGTGTTGACTAATTTAGAAGAAAAAGACATTCTCTTTATAGATGAGATTCATCGTTTATCTAAAAATGTTGAAGAGTTTATGTATCCAGCTATGGAAAATTTCCAGATAGATTTTATGATTGATAAAGGGCCTTATGCAAAGACAATAAACTTTAACATTAAACCTTTTACTTTTATTGGAGCCACGACTAGAGCTGGCTTACTTACAGCTCCTCTAAGAACAAGATTTGGAATGTTTTTTCATCTTGAGTTTTATGAGCCCGAGGATTTAGTTAAAATTATTAAGCGCTCAGCCAGTATTTTAGGTGTTCCGCTTGATATAGAAGGTGCAGCTGAAATAGCTAGGCGCTCCAGAGGAACACCCAGAATAGCTAACCGTTTATTAAGAAGGGTAAGAGATTTTGCTGAAGTTAAGGGTGATGGTTCAATTAATCAAGATACAGCTGATAAGGCCTTGCGTATGCATGGAGTTGATGATAAGGGGCTTAATGGACTGGACAGAAAAATTCTTGAGACAATCATCAAGACATATAAGGGTGGGCCTGTAGGAATAGATTCGTTGGCTGCCACACTTAATGAAGAAAAAGATATTGTAACTGATGTAGTGGAACCATATTTATTAAAAATTGGTTTTTTAAAAAGAAGTCCACGAGGTAGGCAGGTAACAGAAGAAGCGCTAAAGCATTTTGATCTTAAGTTAAAAAGTGATCACCAAAAAGAACTGTTTTAGGTTTTATGAAAAATATATTATTACACGTCTGCTGTGCACCATGTCTGATTTATCCATATCAATATCTTACCGATAAAGGCTTTAAGGTAGTAAACTATTTTTACAATCCTAATATCCATCCTTATAGTGAATATAAAGAAAGATTAAAATCTCTTAAGAATTATACCCAAAAAAATAATCTTGATTTACTTATAGAAGATGGTTATGAAATAGAAGATTTTTTTTCTAAAATAAAAGATAACACTATAGAGCCAGAGCGTTGTAATCTCTGCTGGCAGATGCGACTTGAGAAAACAGCTCTAAAGGCTAAGGAATTAGGTATAGATACATTTACGACTACACTTTTAGTTAGTCCCTACCAAGATCAGATGGCTATTAAGGGTATTGGAGAGGGTATTGCTAAGGAGCAGGGATTGAATTTTTATTATCATGATTTTTCTCTAATGTTTAAGCAGGCGCACGATGAGGCTAAAGAGCTAGGTATGTATTTACAGAAATATTGCGGGTGTTTATATTCAGAAAGAGCTAGATATTTGAAGCAATATAGGAAAAGCAATGGTTAATAAAAGAAGAATTAAAAAATATACTTTAATTGTAGCATTAATCCTCATAGCTATTATTGAGACACCTCTCGTTTTTGCTATGGCGCAAAATCCTAAAGGGCCAAAAAATTATATCCGGGTAGCTGTTAGTCAGAAAAAAGAAATGGTGGACTTAAGGCTTAAAGGTCAGTACCGTATTTATTCATTGAATTCAGATAATATAATTAAAGAGGGTAAGAATTTAAAAGTTGAAGTTAGAATTGGTAAGAATGGTCTAGAGTTAGGCGCAGAAAAATTGGATTTAGAAGGTATTTGTATCGAGACTGTTTCTAATGCGGCTATCCTAATCAATAAACGTAAGTTTAGGGGAGTAATGGATATTATAATAAAATCTGATAAAACCCTGCTTTTAGTTAATCATGTAGATATTGAAGAATATTTGTGTGGTGTGTTATACCATGAAGTTTCTCATCTTTGGCCTATAGAGGCTTTGAAAGCACAGGCAATTGCTTCAAGAACTTTTGCTTTATATCAACATGAGGTCAATAAGGATAAGGAGTATGATCTGACTAATACAACTTATTCTCAGGTTTATGGCGGAGCAACTAGTGAGAAATATCGAACTAATAAAGCTGTAATAAAGACTTATGGTGAAGTTATGACCTATGATGGAAAACTGTTTCCGGCCTATTTTCATGCTTGTTGCGGTGGCTCTACTGAAGATGCAGATAAGCTCTGGAAGACAAATCTTCCAGTTTTAAAGGGTGGGCTTTGTCCATATTGTACGCATTCACCACATTTTAACTGGTCAAGAAAAGTCTCGATATGGTTGGTGAGAAAAAAATTAATGGAGAATGGCTATAAATGCGGTAAAATTACTTCTTTTGAATCCTCTGCTTATGATGTTTCAGGTAGGGTGACTGATATTATTATTAAAACTACACAAG
>Ga0222697_1000604_pt1 | contig 15129 bp, 17 predicted proteins | sample AntAcemetage1402_FD_179835 | JGI IMG/M metagenome (GOLD analysis project Ga0222697, IMG submission 179835) | Saline water microbial communities from Ace Lake, Antarctica - #1402 | ecosystem: Environmental > Aquatic > Non-marine Saline and Alkaline > Saline | place: Antarctica: Ace Lake... | reverse complement strand
ATAACCGGAGCACTGAGCGCCGTGGCTACTGTTTTAAATACGGGTAGTGACATTGCTTTTCCTCCTTACGATCCGGCCAGATGCTTACCCGGTGGCCGGGATGGGACCCGCCGGGTGCGGGAATGGGGGGGTTATTTTTGGTTCCGGTCGAGCTCGATACCGATCCCGGCGAAGTCTGTGTTCGCCTCGGTGGTAATACCGATCAAGGCATAATAGGATGTATCGATAGCCACAACTTCCACAGCACTGAATACTTTCTCGATATCGACGGCGGTGTCGGCGGTGTAGGATGTAGTTGTGATAGCTCCTATACTACTGTCGGTTACGTCCGAAACACCCTTGACCACCTTCCTGACATCCACATCAATAACAACTGCATTACCGGCTGATTCTACCTGTCCGACAATTCGGAATGACGGCAACTCTTCTCCGATAGTCAACCCGGTAAGAAGGATAAGGTATTGTTTGCCGGCGTTCGAAGCCGAGAGACGGAAAGTTCCGTCGGCTTCCTGGGTCCATTCGGAATCTATTTCATATCCTGAACTGAACATCGACGGCAAAGCGTCCTTAAGGCCGGTTATTGTAAAGTCACCGTTTACGGTCACTTGGGCGGTCGTGCCTTCGTCGGCGATAGTGAAAAACGTATTCGTTCCGTCAGTGGTGAATTTCGATCCACCATCGGTAATAACCTCATAGGAGTTCCCGCCGCCGATGACGGACCAAGTTGGATTATCACTAACCGTGGTGAAAGAATAATTATCGTCCTCATCACCATTAGCTTGAATGTAAACAGCCCCTTCATTGTTAAGGATAACCGCATGTCCTGCATCAAATTTTGTTAATGCAAGCACGCTATCGTCCTCGTCTAATAGAAATAAGGTGGGGCTATTTCCACTACCATTGTCCAATTGCATGTTGCCAGTAGACGTGATAGTCCCGGAATCCAATGTCCCGGTAGTGGTCAAGTTCTCATCCCCGAAAAGGATCTCCCCGCTGGACGAGAGGATGTTCAGGTTACAGGCACCGTCGGTGTCGATATAAACCTCGTCGGTGAGGCTGTCTACGACCAAATAGTCGTTCTCATCACTTTGGGTAATGAAATTAAACCGGCCCGTTGAGTACATGTTGAAATTACAGTCACCGACGGTTTTCAGTTGGGGAACGCCAGTATTGGTTGACCCCTCAAGATAATCGTCGGCATCGCCACTGAACTTAAAATTAATAACTCCCTCATTATTAACAATGTTCGCCCCGCCGGCGTCAAGCTTTTGGAGAACAAGAGTAAAATCTCCAGCATCTATCAAAGCCAAAGTGGGGCTATCAGTTACACCATCGTCTAAAGCAGTAGATCCCGCAACTTTCAATGTCCCGTCAAGGGTTACGGCTCCATCTACTTCTAAAATTCCCTCGACATAAGCATCTTCACCGTTGATGGTTTGGCCGGGAGTTCCGTTACCAATCTTCAAGGAACCGACAAGGATATTAAGTCCGTCAGCCGCTGCGGTGGTAACCGACAGATACCCGGAATCAGCTTTCGTAAAGACTGCCGTTTCGTCGGTCCCGTCAACAAAGGTCAACGAGGGGCTGGCCCCGCTACCATCGTCCAGGGTGATATCGCCAGAAGTTGTCAGGGCGCCGGTCATCCCGATTACACCTACCGCCGAGAGGGTCAACACCTCAACGGCAGACCCGGTGGACCAACTGACAAAATCAAGACCTCCGTCCGTGGCGTCGAATATAAGTTGGAAATTATCTTCGTCATCGTCGCCGTTGTCAGTCTGAAGCTGAAGAATGGCGTCTTTCGCTTCACCGCCCTGGATATAGAGTTTCATATCCTCCGCGAATTTCATTTTAAACCGATAGTACGCGTTTGACCCAGGCATATCGATGGTCTTGATCGGAGCTGCTAAACATGCTACCCCGGCAAAAACCAGAATAGCGCAAACCACAACAAGAAATTTGCTTTTCATTTTGCACTAACCTCCTTCTGTATCCCAAGATTTTTAACCGGGGATATGGTTAGGTGACGGACCCGAGTATGAACCCGGACCCGCCACCGTGACCAATTATGCGTTATCAGACTCCAGGACGAATCTTGGAGATCATACGCCATTCGAGACCGAAACCACAGAAGTACATGCCGTCTGCGGCGGCGAACTCGGCTTTGGTATGCACGTCGTAATCCCGCTCGACGCGGATACCGTTGATGATCTTGCCACTGGTCTTGGAATTCTTCTTGTAAACGTCCACGAAGATGAAATGTTTCCGGAGCATCTTCAGGTTCGCGAAGTAGTAATCTACGGTACTGAACTGATCCAGTTCCGGGATGACCACGACTTTCACGTCCCTGAGAATGTTGGTCGTGTTAGAGAGCTCATGGGCTATCTTTTCGGACTTCATGATCTCTTCGGCATCGTCAGCCAGAGACAACGGCACGATCAGCGTGTTGGGCTGAACCTTCTGGAGCTGGTTCCGATCGTTTTTGTACAGCGCCATCTGCCGGCGGATGTACTTCACGTTGTCCGGGCTGAGGGTCATGTCGGAACCGACGTTCGTGGTCGTGAATAGGTTACTCTGTGTCGGGCAACCAACGATATCAGCCAGCACGTGAGACGCACTGAACGGAGCCACACCGTCAAAACCGGTCAGGTCCCGACCATCGGGATGCGTGGTCGTGTGACCGTACCCGAGGAACGCCATGACGAAATATTCCTTGGCATCCTCGACGGACATGATAAGGTTCTCAGCACGGTCATTGATGACCTGGAACTGCTGGAACTGCCACAGTTTGTACTCGTACGGAACGCCCTGCGAAACCCATTTTATCAAATGCTGTTTCGATCCGCGCTCGTAGAGCTGGTCTTCGTTGACGCGCCCCTTATGGTCAGGCGCCATCGGGAGCTGAGTTGAACCGGAAATGTCGATCGTTTCCGACTTTCCATCATACGGATACGGGCCCGCGATCGTATTGATCTGGGAGGGATACGCCTCGGTAGTCTCGGTATGATACTTATCCGTAATCTTTGAAACCAGGTTAGCGAACTGTGATATTCTCATTACCATGGTGCGTCACCCCTTCCTAGGCGTACAACGCCGACAGGCAGTTGTTGTAATGGTTGGTCAACCGGAGTTTCACGAGTTTGCCAGCGACAACATTGTCGAACGGATCGTTAAGTGCATTCACGCCGGTAATGGTAAACAGGTCCGAGCCGGTGGCTATATTAAGCTGGACCATGCAGCCCTCGTCGTCTGTGGTGCCGTTCACGTAGTACAGACCCATGTTCGGGTTGTACCGGATGTTCTTGCCGACAGATATGATCTTTGCCGTATCGGTCGAGGCGTAGGCCAACGGAGTGATGGTCGCAAAAGTCAACGTACCCGCGCCGTCATCGTCGGTAATGGTCTGCTGTGAACCGATCAGAGCGTCACCGGAGTTATTGGCTACAGACTCGATAACCATACCGATAAAGGAATCGACCTGAGTGCTGTCCAGGCTATCATCAACGAAAGTAGTGCTCCCGCCGCCAGTGGCGATAAGCGCGGTCTCGTTCTCGATCTCGGCGATAAGCGCCCAGAACTCGGCGAATGGGTTAGCGAATACCCGGATCGTACCGGCTGGCGAAGCCGTGGTTTTAGCTTCAGCGGATATACACGTAATACCACCGGAATAAGCAACGGCGCCTACCGGTATCCACCCAGGGTCGCCGCTGGACTTATCATACTTCAATACCTCGCCATCCTGGATCGCAATCCCGCCCTGATATTCCACGTCTTCTAAGTGGTACTCATGGAGCGGAGTTCCATTGGCGATCATAAACTTTGCCATAATTCTCTACCTCCTTGGATCTTTGCCGGTGGGGTCCGGTGCTTCACAATACTTGTTCCCACATACGGCCTGACCGTTTTTATTAACTAACCTACACCGCCAACAGGACCGGTATCCGTCCATTTCGAAGGGAGGGGGAGAATGTCTAGCAGGATGCGCGTCTTCCATACTTCCGACAATGTTGTCGTGTTTCAGACTAACTATCAGGTCTGTTCGGCTACGCCGTCCCATTTTGCAAAATCCGCCTCGTCCTTAAAAAGTGTACCGATCGTTGACTTCAGTTCATCCGGGACAGCGTTCTCTTTTTTCTTTCGAGTCCGGCCGCCACGGTTTTCATTACCGAGTTTAACGGGCGGCGGCGGTTCCGGGGTCTCGTCCGTGCCGGCAGAGCTGGTATCGTAACCGCCTGCTCCGTTGTCGGCCGGTTCAGTATCCTCGTAATCGTCGCCATCCAGTTCTTTTCGTAAGTTGCGGGAAATTGTCTCCCGAATTTCTTTCTTGTTCGACAGTTCAAAAGCGTCTTCCAGGGAGAGATTCGTTCGGGTCCGACGGAGAGCCGCGGCCCGTTCAAGGCCTTTGTCTACTTCCTCCTGGGTCCACCCATCGTCCTTCATGGACTTTGTGATGGTTCCCGTTGCTTTGTCTTTGAATACCGACCCGAGCATGCGCTTCATTTCGCCTCTCTCTTTTGCGCCGTCTGCGAGTTCCTTCCGTAACGCCTTGACGGTATCGCTGTCGTCCTGTCCGGCACCGTCACCATCATCGGTTCCGCTTGCTGCGGTGCCGGCGGTGATGCCGTGGTAATCCATGAGCCGTCTCGTAACTTTGTCGGAATCGGCGGTGTAATCGGCGATAAGCCCTAACCATTCAGGAGTAACGGACTCATACTTAGCTGCCGCCCGTGCTTCGCCTTTTGTTTCCGCTTTTCCGGTTTCCCGGGCAACTATCCGGTTGAGTTCCTGTTGCTGTTCTGGTGTAAATGTTACGTCTGCCATCTTCTTGCTCCACCTTTCGATTCCCCGGTGTCGGGGTATATCCCGTTAAGGACGGGTGACCTCGATCATGGTGCTTGAGTTTCGATTCCTGCTGCCTGCTTGCCTAGATTCTTTGCTCCTAATCCACCTCCCCGTTCAAGTTGGTTCTGGACCTGTTCAAGTTCCGCGTTCTTTGCTGCATCTGCCGCTTCCTTGGTGGCCCGTTTTATTGCCTCTTGTTTGTACCCTTCCGGTAAGCTGGACATTTCAATTGCCGTGATCTTATCAATAATCCCGGCCTGGAAGTACAGGAACATCTGCTGTTCACGTTGCTGCTTGTTGAACGGCAGGGACGTATCCGGTATCAATTCCACGTCGTACAGTCCGAAAGAGGTTAAGTCAACTTCAAAGTTAGCTTCGATAACACTGTCGTCGGCACCGAGGTAAGTTTCCCCGGGTACGACGTTTACGAAATTTCCGTAATCCTTTAATCCTGCTTTGTCGGCGGCATCGGCGGCTGTCTTCGCAAATTCACTGTACTCCTTGAACTCGAGCATGGCCTCGGCGGCTTCGGGACCGACGATACGTACCAGTTGTTTTGTGCTGTAATATTTTGCGAAGAAGAATGAGGCGATAAGCGCGGTCCGGTAAATGGCTTCTTCCGGACCCTCGGACCACATACGGAGATTCCCCTCCGCCTGACCGATCAAGGTTCTCAGCGCCGAGTTAGCTTCGACCCCGCCGGCATCGCCACGGGTGACGGCCTCCATACCCACGTTCGCGTCCATCATGGACAGTATCAAACCCTGGAACCCGGGAGTGTACGCCGGTATCTCAGGGGGCGGTTTGTTCTCGATCTTGGTCCCCTGCTGGACGTAGTAGAAGAGCCCGGGCCCGTTCTCAGATTCTTCCACACCCTGTGGACTGCCGGTCACTACGGTCTGCGGGCAGCCAGTCAGGTTGAAGATATCGGCGGTAGTGGACAGCACGTCGTTGAACGCATCCTGTAGGGTGTCTATCTGGCGGTTCAGCACGACACCCGGGATCTGGCGGGTCCGTTTAACGGTGACGATATCAACGAACGGCCACCGGATACCTATCTGCGACCAGTCGTCCTTTACCGGGTAATCCTCTAGTATCCGGCCAGAGGTGCAAACGGACACGCGACCGTTTGGGTACTTCATCTGTTTCTCTTTTTTCTTTTTCGGTTTACGGGTCTTCGGGTCAATTACCTCTACACCGAGTTCATCCAGCACCGGGACGTCTATCGTTTCTTCGGTATCGTCCAGGTACCAACACTCGTTTACCGTTATCCGGCCGTGACCGTCGTCGGTCTGCATGGTACCGGCGCTGGTGTACTCCCGGTCTTCCCAACTCTCGTCCATGACGTCACCGTGATCATCGGCACTCTGAGCGGCCCAGGTGTTACGGTCATTGGCCTGTTCCGTCTTCCTGGTTGAGATATGCTTGGTTACGGCTTTGGACTTGAGTTCGGACTTGACGAGACCGTATTTCCGCTTAATGTCTGATTCGTTGATTTCGTAAATACAATGACACCGGTCGGACTTATCGATACTGTGGACACCGTCCTGGGCTACGAAGTTCAGTGCTCCCAGGTCAACTATCTCGGCTTTGCCGGTTTCCTCGTTCATGATGATCTTCCAGAAAGAGGCGCCGCCGTGGTTGTTATCGTCAACGGCTTCCTTGAGAAGTTTCTGCATGTTGTTTTCTTTTACGAACTGTTTCCAAACCTCGTTCATTATCCGGCCAATGAACCGCCGTTGCCTGATACCTTTCGGCTGCATGGTAACGGTGGGACGGCCTTCAGTGAGTTTGGATTTTAACCGTTCGGCGTAGATGAACCACAGGTTTGCCCGGACATCGGATGACCATTCTTCGTTGAGGACACGTTCCTGCTCGTTGAGGTACATGGAGAGGGAATCGTCGTAAATGCTTTCGTCTACGGAGTTGGTGCCACCGACATCGAACTCGTACCATGTATGGATTTTGTCGAGTTGTTCTGCTTCTTCTTCGACTGTCCATCGGGTCCGTATTCGATCTGCCATTGTGTCTCCTTACGGCATCGGCTGGCTTGGCGGGGTAATGAGCCTTTTCCCGGCACGAGCGGCTTTACGTTCCGCTTTGGTTTCTGTTTTCTGAGCCGAAGTAGGCTTTTTCGGAGCGACGACCGTGACCCTACTGCCAAGATAACACCCGAAAATAAAGCACATCCCGTGAATTAAAACTTGGATAAGATTCTGTCCGGCTTCGGCGGCGGCGTGTTCGATCATGTATTTTACCCTCCACTATAAAAATACTGTGGATTTTCTCTACAGTCAAGGGTAAAGTGTGGAAAAAGTGGTACAGGTGGGGAAATTATCTACGGCGGCGTGCGGCTTTTACGGAGACTTTGTGCCGGTATTTCTTCTTGCCCTGGCCGCCTGAACCTTTTTGCATACCCGCCATCCGGCCCCGGTCAATGAAGTACGGGCGGGCGGCTTCGATCATCTTCCACGCATCGGTCAAGTGGGCCAAAGATTCTACCTCGTTCTTTGACGGGTCGTTATCATCGGACCTGCGTTTCTGGTCTTTGAAGGTCAGGTTCTGGATGGAATGCTTGAGTTGCATACACCGGTCCATGATAAGTATCCCGGGCCCACAGTACGGCCCCGGCTTCAGGATACCGGACTTCACGAACCATGAATCGCTCGGAATATTCAATTCGATATCAAGCGCCCGGTTCTTGCACAGTTCACGGTGCGCGTCCACGGACCCGGGGAAAACTTCGTAGTACGTGAAGTTTGGGTACTTGGCGTCGGCAAACATTTCACCGTAACTTTTCCCTGTCTTGTTATCAGGCTTGTTGCACCAGTGGTCGAGGATCTTCCTGTCCGGAGTCCGACAACCATGAAACTTTTCCAGTTCCCGGGCAATGATAAGTTTAGCGAACGGGCCGAGGATCATTTTCGATTCGTACAGTTCGTCAAAAATTACCGGTAGCCCTTCCGGCCCGATCATGTAGTACAGTCCGGCCCACGGAGCGCGAGGGTGCGGGTCAATGGCTACTATCTGCGTCCAGCTCGGGTCAACGTCCCGTGACGGGATGAAATAGTCCGGCAGGCGGTTAGCCATCGTTTCCCAAACCAACCGGGACAGATGGTGTGGTGTTCCGTACCGGCGGGTCTCCCGTTCATCTTCCGGCATCCGGGAAAGAAAGTCATCGATCTCTTCTGCGGTCTGATACCGGTTATCGTCCATCGACGGTTTGATACAGTAGGTCTTCCCGTCCGGACGGTCTCCGATGTTTGACTTGTCGATAAATTCACGTTTCGTCCACGCAGCCAACACCAGCGGCGTACCCACGAATATGAACCGGCCCCGCCGGGCAAGCAGTCCACGGTGGATAGACGAATACTTACGTTCCTGAAACGGTTCATCGAACACGAACAGGTCCGACCACCAGCCCTCGAACGAGCTCACGTCCATCTTGTCGGAGAGGATGAAGAGTTCGGACCCGGTTTTCAGGTACTTGAAATAAGTATCGATTACCTGTTTACGTTTCGATTTCTTCCAGATACGAGGGTTATCAAACTGAGGGAACCAGTCCTCCATCATCGGAATCCACACGTCGCCACCGATGTCTTTGAAGTCCGACACGCCGAGATGGATTTTAGCCGGTTGCGGGATGCGGAGCTGTTTCGGGTACATCGGCGGGTAGTTCCCGGTCAGGCCCCAATAGATCTCCATCAGCGCCGCCAGGGTCTTCCCGATCTTGTTCCCGCCGATCATGGCCCGGACCTTTTCGAACGCCTGGTGGAAGTCGTGCTGATACCATTGCCAGATGTAGAGGACGGCACGGGCTTCCTGATACATCCTGTATATTTCCCGGATGGCGGCCATGGTGGTCTTGGCCCGGGCCGGATCGAGCAGGAGGGCTTCATGGTTCTTCTTCAGGTTCTCGGCGATACCAGAGTCTTCAAGGTAGGTTTGGAAATTATACAATTACGCTGAATCCTTCCGTTTCGTTTCCTTCGCCTTTTTAAGTATAACCCCAACTTCATCAAATGTCAGGCCTTTGTCAATAAACCGCATCCCGATCTGGACCCCGGTTCCGGGTGCGTTACGTGCCTTAACCACCTGTACCGTAGTATCAAACAGCATTTCCATTTCCCCACCACACGGGGGTTTAATCGTCCCCTTGGTATCGTCGTGCCGTTTGATCGTGATCACCGTTTTAGTGAACCGTTCATACGCGGCGCCGCCGGCCATGTTCCCGAGTTGTGCGTCCCCGCCCTTCTCCGGGTGCGTGACCACGATGATACTGCCACCGTAGGATACGGCCAGCTTTTCCGCCGCGTCAAGAAACTCGTCGTCGGCTTCCCACGGTTTCTTATTCCGTTTCGCTTTTGTTATCGGGTCCACCCACACGATCCGGTACCCTTCTTTGAACCGGTCCTCCATCCACACTAGCACGTCGTCCAGGTTCCGTTCCTTGATGGCGATAAACATACTCTTTGAAAACCGCTCGATCTCTTGCGAGTATTTTAACCGGTCGGCACGGACTTCGGATATGTGTTCCAGTATCCACTTCATGTTCGTGTACCCGGACTTCCCTGTCTTCTGTGCCAGGAAGCGGTTGACGTAGAACTCGATATCTTCCTCGAACTGGAGTCCCGCTGACTTCACGCCGCTGTCGATCCAATGGGAATGATTCTGCTGCAGGAACAGGCTTTTGGACGTCCCGGGTCCGCCGGTCAGGACGGTCAGTGACCCGGGAAGGTTAGCTTGCGTGAAGTACGTCAGTTGGTCGTGGAGCCACGGCACGCAGTAGTATGTTCCGTTGGCTATCGCGTCGTACCGGTCGTCCATCTTTTTGAGGATACCCGTGCTCTGTGCCGACCGCAGTATCCGCACCACGTCGTCCACCCCGGCGCCGTCCCGCACGTAATCGGCCACGTCGTACCCGCTCGGTGCCGTCGGTGCCAGGGGCCGGATATCGACCACGGACACCCGTGCCGGTGGGGTCAGTCCCGTGAGGATGGTTTCGACGTCTTTGGCGTACTGTCTGCCGGGACCGTCGTTGTCGGGCCAGATCGTGACGTCTTTCCCGGCGAGTGGAGACCAATTACTTTTTGCAGCCGCGCTGGCACCGTCGGTCGAACACGTTGCCGGAATATCCAAAGCGGAAAGTACCTCAACACATTTCTCACCTTCAACCACCACCACTTTCTTGTGACCGGATAGTCCCGGCAGATTATAAAGTATCCTCGGTGCCGGGGGTTCGCCTTTCACAAACCCGCCCGTGACCGGCTTGAATGAAGCGTAACTCTTTGCCCCGGCACGGGTCAGATACCGGAACCGCACGAACCGGAGCGTACCGTCCTCGGTCTTGTAAGCGTGCTCACCCGTGATCGTGCCCTTGATAGCCTCGCGGACCGCCAAGGGAGTCCGATACAGTTTCATTCCCGGCGTGTCCGCTACCGGGTTCATCAACTCCGCTACGGGGGTACCTGTCCGCCGGGACCGGAGATCAAGGTAGTCCCCGTGCACGCCGCATTCGGTATTGAAGCACGTGTACCTCCACGACCCGTCTTCACCCTGCTTGATGGCACCGGCCGGGGTCTTGGTGTTCTCGTGGAACGGACAGTAGACTTTCAGGCCGTCTACCCGGCCGCCGGCACGTTCAAGCTCGGAGGTTAGTTCTCCTGGGTCTCTTCTTTTTTCATCCACAGTATTTTCCACCATATCTTAATCCGTATCCACACGGGATAATGCTTGAACCGTCCACAGTGAGAGTAAAAAGGTAGCGGCGGAAAGACCGACACGACACCCATGATGACCTCCCGTGTAAGCGGGTTCTGCTTCGGAGACGGAACAATATACGGCGGGACCGCATGGCACGAGCCGGTGTCGGTTTCCTCTACCCGGAACCAATGGACACAGTTACCGCAAGGACGCTTACTCATATTATTTCCTCCAATGGAAAGTTTTCAACAACGCTAAGAACATCTTCAAACTCTTCAAACTGACCGGTCTTGCTGATAATTTTACAGCACGCCTTCATGTGGCTGTCGATAGGAGTGTCGGCCGAGATCAGGATACAGTACCGAACATTCTGTGAGGCCGAGTGTAACTTCTTGATAGTTGCTAATGATGGAACACTTCTCTTATTCCATACGGTCTGTGCCTCGATTTCTTCGGACACTTCGTGCCACCCACTGTTCGGTCGGATATCGCATTCGTCACCACGACAACCGAACCGGACGTAATCCTGATCAGTAGTAATCAGTTTTTCCTCCCATGCTGGTCCGCCACAAAACGGACACGGTTCTAATTTTTCTTCTGGCATACTACCCCTCCTTTTTAAACCTGGAGCGGGACTTGAACCCGCGACCTCCGTTGCCCTGTATACGGGCCGGCGCTCTCCCAACTGAGCTATCCAGGAACCATTCTACCTACCCGTGAATCTCCGCCTGCTCCGCCGTGTCCTCCATGGTCGGGAACGTCCCCTGAACCACCGGGATAACCTCGGTATCGACACGATATTCCGCTTTCACGGACTCGTTCGTGCGTATCCTCCATGCATTGACCGTGAGTTTCTTTTCACAGCACGGACAGATTACGTCGACGGATACCGTTGCTTTAGGTTTCTTTTTCTGCTTTGCTTCCTGCATCTTCAACCCCTCCTTTCTTCACCGGGACTTCCTGAACGGGTTCCCGTTTAATGCACCGGTAGTACGTGTCGAACATGAGCACGTACACTTTCCTCAACAGCCCGAGCCGTTCGACCCGGAGTTCCTGCCGTTCGCCCGGGTTCTTTTCCGCGTACTCCTGGTGATTATTGATCCGGGTCCACTGGTTCTGGATCTTTAGCCGTTCCGGTTCCGTGATCTGCGGATGGTTCATGACGAACTCGGCCATTTCGTAACTGAGCTGTTCGATGGTTTTACGCGGGGCCGGTTTCGGGACGTTATTTGCTGGTTTCATGGGTGGTCACCTCCTTTCACGTTTCAAAATAGTGTTAATTCAGGTTCTGCCACTACATAAACTGCGGTTGATATTTCCAGTCTCCTAATGGCGGACATTAACATCTTGCATTCGGCCCGCTTATTTGACTTCTGGATGGCTGCCTGGACAACTATCCTGACGTACCGGTCGATACGTATTAACCCCCATCCGTCGGGCAGGTCGTCGGGGCCGATGTTTATCCCCGCCGGGGCGGCAAAGTACCGCTTGTCTCCCATGCCCATTTCTTCGTACCGTCGAAAAATCTTTTTCTTGTCGGCCAGGAAGTCCGAGCGACTGGTTTTGCACTCGATCAGGATCGACGCGGCGGCGCCACGCCAGGCAATAACGTCCGGCGTTTCTCTGTTGGCCGTCGATAACTCGGACATAACGACCGTCATTCTCTTGGTGTTTTTAAGCCAGATGGACATCCGGCGTACAAGTTGTTTGTGAGTCAACACCGTCATACCTGCGGTCCCTTCTGAACGTGAGTTTGTGGTGACGACGAGTCCGGCACCAGTTCAACATCGTAATCCTCCTTGAGTGTCCTTCCCGTGAAACTAAACAACGAGCACGACGTACAAGCCCGTATCTCTTCGGTGACGACACCTTCCCGGGTGAACGACGTCACGAACCCGTACACCCGGCGGGTCCGGCAGCAAGGGGACGGGGCCGGGACGGTCATGCGGCTATCCTCCGGCCTATCCACTCCATCACGCTCCGGGCCATTGAGTTCCCGAGCGAACGATACCGGTGTCCGTCGGGGCATATCTGATCAGGGTATCTTGGTCTGCCGTAGGGGATGTTGGTGTAGTTGTCCTGGAAGCCAAAGGCTCTCTCTTCTTCTAGGGGCGTAAGTAACCGAGCGGTATCAGCTTCGATGTCGATAAGTACATTATTTTTCGACGAACGGCCATAAGTTCTAAGACCCGTATCGCAACAGAAGAGAGTTCTTGCCCGTATCTTCGCAATATTCCCCGGCAAGTCTTTGAGCTCAAAAAGAATCTCGGATGGATTGGCCCCGTTTCGAGGACATGAGATAACAAACACTCTTCGGCGTCGTTGGGCGAGTCCGAAAAATTGAGCGTTGAGAACTCTCCAGGCGGCGGTTCTAGTTGGTCCAGCAACCATACCCGAGTCAGTCCACCGTCCTCGTTCAAGTGGTGACACGAGTGGGGTATCCGATCCCACGAGTCCAGCGAGCAGACATCCGAAAGCGTTGGTTTTGTCCGACAGGACTCCAGGCACGTTTTCCCAAACAATGAAATCTGGTCTGACATCGTTGCACACCTCCACAAATTTTAGCGTTAAGTTTCCTCGATCGTCGTCCAGTCCTCCACGTAAGCCGGCGATACTGAAACTCTGGCACGGTGTACCACCGATAACTACGTCGGCCTTGCCGCTGTACTGCTTCCAGTCAAAGGTCATCATATCGCCCACGTTCGGCACGTCCGGATAGTGATGCGCGAGCACGGCACAGGGGAACGGTTCGATCTCGGAGAAACATACCGCTTCCCAGCCGAGCGGCGCCCAGGCTTGCGTGGCCGCTTCTATTCCGGAACAGACCGAGATGTATTTCACTGCCCGCCCGCTTTCTGTTCCGCGATCCATGCTTGCATCTTATCCAACTCCGGATCGTCCCGGTCCATCCCGTCGTCTTCCGGTTCCTCCGCGGCAGACGGTTTAGATACCTCGTCCTCCCACCGCCGATCCGTGAGCCATCCCTGCAACATCTTCGGTGTCCGATCTTTGGCTATCTGTTCCGGACGGATGTCGGCCTCCGCTTTCGCGGCCGGGAGAATCTCATCATCAAAAAGCTGTCCACTGTACCCTGGGATATTCAGGAACGCATCCGCAGCGTCGGCCTTGCCTTTTTTGTAGTTGAACGCGCTCCATAGGTTTTCGAAATCGGCCAACTGCGAACCGGTCATTTTCTTTTTCTTGGCGGTCATGTAAAACTTGGTCTCCGGGACGACTGGTTTTGGTTTCCCTTGCATCCCTTCCGTACCTTTACCTTTACCTTTACCTTTACCTACAGCAAACTCGTTTCCTGTATTTAATTCCCGGGACTTCCCAGTAATTACAGGTAAACCGTCGAGTCCCCTTTGTTTATCCGGTAATTGACTCGCTGCTTCTTTGGGGTGTATGCTCTGGTGCCGTGTGAATGTTTTTACCTCGATTACTGCGATTCCGTCCCCTTCGTACACTTCGATGAAGTCATTTTGCAGTAATTCGTCCAGCATCGCAGTCACGTCAACCTGCTCGTAAGGGAAGATTTGAGCCCGGATTCTGACCGGTCGATATTCAATTCTGCCCTCCCGGTCAGCCAACATTAAGAGACCGATAAATAACAGCCGGGTATGTGGGGTACAGGTGGAAAGAATCTCGTTCAAAAAGAATCCCGGTTTAACTATCCTGTTCTTCATTATTAGGTTCTCCAAATTTTACAAGATCCGATTTTAATATCCGCCACTGGCGACCAAAGCGAGTTGCTTTCAGGGTCCCGGCCTTTAGCCACCTATAGATCGTTATGATCGAAATATCCAGGTATTTGGCTACATCTTCCGGGGTTAAGAGTTTTTCTTCCATCGGGTTGCACCTCCTGACCATGAGTATACATAACCTATCATTACCTGTCAATAGGTATTTTACCTTTTTTTTAAAAAATAGACCCGAGGCCACAGCACCGTGGGAACGGGTTCGGAACGTTTTTTCCCGTGCGGTTAGGGGCGGGTGGGTCCCATCCTAACCGGCCACCGTCAAAAGCGGACACCCCCCAGGGGTACCCCCTCGGGTAGTAGGCCACGGGTCCGATGCTCCCACCCCAGGTAGCCGGGCAAACGGGCAGAATACGACCCCAGGCACCTACACATCGGATAGGAAGCCACGGCACCGCACGGCACCGCAGCAGGAGATCCCACCCCAGGCACAATACACTTCCATCCCGGGAAGGGGGTATGATGGTCAAATGGCGGGTTTGAGGTCGTAAACCCTAATATACGCGTCCTATATAGATAGAGCATGAGAAAGACGGGTCTCGAAGGGGTAACTTACTCCACCCCAGGCGGTACCGTGCGCCTTACTTCATCCCGCAGCGCTTCACTGAAGCCGGGAGACGGAGCGCAACCCATGACATCCTCATACCTCTCGCCACCAGCCAGGCGGATAAGGCGGTCCCGGGCAGTATAGTCTTGTATCGGCACCACAGCCTTATCAATAGTATCCCTGTCAAGCTGCGCGGCAGTCTGCTTGATGACGCTGGCTAACTTGTTCGGGTCCTGGGTGTTGTCGATAACCTGCCCGATCCGGCGCATGGAGCGGTCA
>Ga0222697_1000603_pt1 | contig 15154 bp, 33 predicted proteins | sample AntAcemetage1402_FD_179835 | JGI IMG/M metagenome (GOLD analysis project Ga0222697, IMG submission 179835) | Saline water microbial communities from Ace Lake, Antarctica - #1402 | ecosystem: Environmental > Aquatic > Non-marine Saline and Alkaline > Saline | place: Antarctica: Ace Lake... | reverse complement strand
GGCGCATGGACCGGTCGATGAGCTCTTGACCCGTTGGAACCGGACCCGTTGTGGTGTCCGTTTCGGGTACGCGTTGGGTCCGTTGGGTTGGTGGCCGCGGGGTCGCGCGGGAAGTTGCAGGCGGTGCCGTTGGTTTGGGAGGGGTGGCGTCACCCGACCCCGTCCCTAAACCCGCTTCAGTGTTCGGTTTCGCCTCATCGGGCACGGTCTCACGCGCACGCACGCACACGATACCCCGGTCAAGCGCCTCCTGGACGGGTATACCTGCCCTACGTCCTACCTGGATAAATTCCACCCCACCGGAGTCAAGTAACACGGCACCTTCGGGCAGTTGTACCCACCCGTGCAACCGGGTCCGTACCCAATTGTTTTTCATACCCGTTTTCTTGTGACCTGGCACACCACCACCTCCACGGACAGGATACCACACCGGGAAATGTGAAAATAGTTCAAGTGCTAGAACCCGTGTGAATAAAAGATAGTACGGAATAGATACGGATATGAACAAATATATTCAAATAAAGTGTTGACAGGCAGGTATCCGCATGGTAAGATTATACTGTATCACCCCTCGCCGGGGGAAAGGCGGCGGGTGGTGGTGCCCCGCCTGACGACACGGGTGAAGACCACGGAAAAGAAAGGGAGCGATAGAAAATGAAAACCAGCTACTTCCACCCCATCTCCACCGATGAAATAAACTTCCACGCAGTAAAGACACTGAAGAGAGGAATTTGTGTCCAGTGTATCGGATTTGTCAACGGTCAGGCACTATGTAACCGTGACTTTGGCATCACCTGGAACCTTGCCCGCCTCAACGGCCAGAAAACCTTTGTTTGCCGGGTAGTCGGTGCCTCAACCGGCGTGCCTTACTACGAAATACACGACATCGACCAGTCCGACCGGGCGGGTGTCGCGTCCTAATGGAATTCTTTGGGACCCGCTTCACGCTCTCAATAGAGGGCCAGCGGAATGTCACAGCCTGTGGGCCAGCCTACGACACAGAGCGCCAGGCACGGTGGGCAGCGGTCCATATCAACACATCCAAGCGTTCAAGGAGACAGAAGCCTTATACATACGTTTCCCTTATCAGATCAAGCAGTTACATCAAATATGATATGAAGCGCATGGACGTCGACGTATACCGCAATGAGAGCGGCAATACATTGATGCTTATGTGCCCCGAATGCGATACATGTATAACGGTCCCGGCCACCATCCATGGCAAGAAAGTAAAGCCTTACGACTTCGTCGACCTCTTCTGTTACGACTGCGAGAACCGTTGGGAGGCAAGTCCGGCCACGAAAGGAAGTGTTTTACCCTCATGAACGAACCCACTAAGACACCGAAACAGCCCGACATATTGACCCTTTTACAAGATGCTTTACTCGACGCCGGAACCCTCCGCGCTCAACTGGTGACGTGCCGCGCAGAAATCGAAACTCTAGCACCTGGCGAGCCATCCCCGGCCACGTGTCGGGGACGTAACCCACAGGCCGGCGGCAAGTCCGGCCACGAAAGGAAGTGTTTTACCCTCATGAATACCTACAGAATCATAAGCAGTTGCGGCGTACATCTTGGAGACTACGAAGGCGAGACAGAAGAAGATGCCCTTGACGCCATGTCCCAAGATGCAGGATACGACAGTCATGCCGAGGTAGTTGCGCAGTTCGGGTGCTTTGACGGAACGATAGAACTTATTAGGGGAGAGATCTCGTCAGCCATCACCAAAGCCACGAAATAAGCCCCGCCTGGTGCCTGCCCGGTTCGATCCCGGGCACGGGGCGTGAAGACGACGACGGATAAGAAAGGAGGCGAACGGATATGAAACTAAACGACCGGTGCCAGGTGTGCGGGGAACCATCCCCACCCGGGGGATACTGCCGGGGTTGCTACCTGGAGAACCTCAAGCAGTGGAACACGGAATGCGACGACTGCAATGCGCCCTACCAGAAGGTTACCGCCGATTGGCCGCGATACTGCAGGGAGTTGGCTGCACTTGATAAACAACTGTGCAGGAAAATAGAGGGGATTAATTGTGCCAATACCACACGATAAGATCCAGAAATGGATCAACCGGGTTCCCGGCGATCACATCACCATCCAAACCCGGTTATTCTTTGACCCGGAGGTATTTTGCAGCCCGTGCGGCGAGTCGGTGCCGGCGGATTCCGAATGGAACGTGATCATGGCGTTTATTGTGCGGCATTCCGGGTGCCATCGGCAGCGGGTGACGGTGCCGGAAGCGTGCCCGGAACAAGGGGTATTATTTTAAGAAAGGACAGTATCATGACGGTTAAAGACCTTGTAAGTGGCACCCGTTTCTACGATCCTAGTCGGCATCAGGGCGGGGAGCTTGTAACCCGAGAATATCATCGAACTGTTTTATGGATGATACTCTATGACGATGGTGGAATAGAGGAATTGACAGCCTCTGATTTGAAGAGAATTGAAAAGACGGAAAGCGAGGGATAATATGAAAACACAGGGACTTACAATGAGAGAGTTTACCCCAGACGACACCGAAAACGCGGAACATCTAGCCATCAAGCTAGGGTATAAGCAGACCGCTTACACGTCGACCAGCGCGCTCTGGGGGCTGTTTTGCCTGGCTGAGAACCCAAAGCACCACATTGGCAGGCCCCACACTGGCGGCTGTATTATTGCCACTGAAGAACTCGGTTTATTATTTGTGCAGGATATCGAGGACATCACCGGAGAGGTGGAGTTGTAACCGATGGAGACCAACAAACAAGGAAATGAAGTAATCCGGGAATTCTGTCCCGGTGACCGGTACCGCTACGATATGAAACTGGTAGGCCGGGAAGGATGGAAGCAATACGACACCGACCAGGACGCGCACTACTTCGGATGCTGGGTCAACCCGGACAAGATGATGACGTTCTGTTACTGCGAAGGTGACGTAACGATCATCCGGTGCAAGGACAAAGAACACTACAATGCCGAGATACAGAGCATGAACGAATTTTATGATGCCGGGTTTGTTGCGAAGACTATCGACATGGACGGCAACATGACGGTATTTCAGCAGAACCGTAGCGAGTTCTCTATTAATTAACCCGCACCGCCGGAGCCGCCCGGGTTCGAGTCCTGGGCCGGTGCCTACACAACGGGAAAGGAGCGTGTAAACGTGATCGATGCAACAGGAGTACATGCGACACCGAAAGCCCCGGAGATCGACGCATTTGTCGAACAGGTATGCGGTGGCGGTAATCGGGTAGAAAGCGTCAGCAAGAATGTGTGCGTGTCCTGCACCGGATCAGCTCAGGAGTTCAGAAATGAAATATCCGTCAAAGAATACCTGATATCTGGACTGTGCCAGAAATGCCAGGATTCAGTATTTGGGAAGGACTGATAACATGTCGATGTACCTATGCACCGCGTGCGGAGAGGAACGGAACACGGACAATGATGGTTGCTTTGAAGTCGGGAAGGCCGGGTTAATCTGCGAAGACTGCCACGCGGAACGGGAAGAAGCAGAACGTTTCGAACCAGACCCGCTAATAGGTCTCGACCGGGTAGAGGCAGGGAGAATACTTCAGGCTCTCGGTAACGCGGTATGCTGGCTAAACCTGTCGGACCCGGACCCCGGTATGCGGGTACAGGTCGGTCTCGCACTGGCCGGCGCTAAGCACACGGTAGAGCGGGCAGTAGAAAGGAACACGTCATGGTCAAAAAAATAACCGCAATAACTAAACGGTTCCAGGCTCCGGCGGTCGCGTTCGCGCTCGGGGTGTCCGTTTACATGATCCGGAGGGCCGTTCGTGACGGTAAGCTGAAAGCCGCGAAGGTCGGCGGTGTATGGCTCTTTGAGGCCGGGGACGTTGAAGCCTGGGTGTCGAGGGGCGGTGCCGCGGAGTAGCCTATAAAATCCTGTCAAGTTCTAATTATTTATGCGGGTCCGGGTAGAAAGTTTCCCCGGGTCCGCATTTTTATGTTATGCTGTATACGACGACGGAGGAGGAAACGAGCACATGAACCTGTTTTTTGAAACCATGAGACCCGCACCCGGGAAGAAAGTCTGCTTTATGGGCATCGTGCCCGAGCTCCTTTCACTTTCCGTCGTCAACGAAAAGCCCCGGGTGTGGGCTCTTTTTCTTTGTCTCTGAAGGGAGCGAATTCTCTTGATAGAAACTATTTATACCTGCGACCGATGCCAGAAGCCCGGGTCCATCGGCACTGAATACCGGGAAATGGAAGTATCTGTAAAGAAGATAGGACCGCACTGTAAGCACAACGCGGGGAAGAAACTCTGGTGTATCGGTTGCGTCCACCACTGCGGCATTTTCGATCCATATGAAGTGAAGAAAGAACACCCGGTCCCGGTCCCGACATTTGAATCCCTTGTCCGGGAAATAGTCCAGGAAGAGATAGGCGGTTAGCATGTGCGCCCCCACACTCCCCCAGGTAGCCGGGTTATGGCCCCGCGGTTTGCCGCACTCCCCACTCGGCGGGTCCGTCGAGGAACGGCGCCAAGAGTGCCCGTATTCCCTGAAGGCCGAACTCCCTTACTACATCCGGGACGAGATCCAGGACGAAGAAGATCTGCAGCCGGACCCGGACGCCGAACCCGGTCAGACCAGTCAGCGGGACATCGGCACCGAGAACCACCGGTTAGCCGCTGAAGTCCTGAACGGTGCCAGGCTGTCGGACCTGTTGGACCCGGACGACCGGGAGTATAGCCGGATAGAATGGTACGTTGGCCGGTGCAGGTACATGTGGCAGGAAGCGGAACGGGTCGCGCCCGGGCAGGCTATTTACATCGTTGAGCGGTCCGTTGACCTGTCCGGTATCCACCCGGCGAAGGAAAAGGGCAGTATCGATTTCGGTGTATTGGTCCCGGGCGAGTGGGCATGGATTAATGACATGAAGAACTGTTATAATCCGGTCACGCCGGCGGCACGTAACTACCAGATGGCCGACTACGCTATCGGCACGATGGACACGTTCGGCGTCAAGCGCGTGAAGGTCAGCATATCCAATACGATCAGCCTGTGGGACGACCACCACACCTACGAACCCGCGGAACTGGTGAACGTGCGGGAACGTCTCCGGCAGGGTACTGAGGCGTGTCTGAGCCCGTGGGCGCCGTGTCGTTACGGTCTCAAGTGGTGCCGGTACTGTAAAGGGTACTTGGAGTGCCCGGTGACCGTGAACCTGGCGGCACCGCCGGCTATCCCGACCGAGAAAGATATTGCTGATATGTCCCGGGAAGAGGTATGCCGGATCTACCGCCGGGCACAGGGTGACGATATAAAGGCGCTGATACAGTTCATCGGTGAAGCAAAGAACCGGGTCACGGCATGGACCGCCAAGGGTGTGTCGCTGATTCAGTACGGCATCGGCACCGGTAACGGTAAAAAGAAGCGCGTATTCGTAACCGGTGTCGGACTCAAGAAACTTCAGGAGATCGGGACCGAACTCGACAAACCGATCGATAAACTTATGGTCCGCCCCCGGGCAAAATTAGCCAGTGTCGCCGGGGTGGAGAAAATATGGGGTAAGTCCAAGGAGGTCAAGGCCGCTATGGCAGACCTTATCCTGGAACTACCCGGGAAACCTACCCCAATTATAATACCGCTACCGAGCGGGCAGATAGAGAGAGGGGATCAAGAATGACAGACTTCGAGGTGGCCGCAGTGCAGGCCGAGCAGGAACAAGAGTTACAGGTATCTACCCCGGAACAGAAGTACCTCATTACCATCAGCACAACTGAAGTCCAGGTGGCGGAACTGGAAAAGTTTACCGCACTGACGATCGACGGTATCGAAGACGAAGACGGGTACAAGGTCGTCCACACGGCGGAGAAACAGGTACGGAAGACACGGACCGGGATGGAGAAGGAACGGAAAGCGAAGAAAGCTCCGTTACTAGCGGCGATCAAGGACTTTGACGGAGCGGTAAAGGGATTTTCTACCCGTCTGGTAGCCGTGGAAGACCACCTGAAGGATGAACGCGGGAAGGTCGACGACGAGCTCGACCGGATCGCACAAGCAGAAGCTGCCGCCCGGAAACGAGTTATTGAATCCCGGGTCAAGCAGATACAACAGGTCGGCGGGTTCCTGTCATTTGACGACGCGGAAGCACAGACCGACGAAGAATACGCAGCCATGTTGCAGCACGAGACCGAAGCCTACGATCAACGGGTAGCAGAATTGGAAACCCTTAATCGTGAAGCAGCCGATCGTCAGAAAGAGGCCGACGAGGCCATTGAACGGGTCCGGGTAGAGAACGTGCGGAAGGAAAAGGAACTGGCGGACCGGGAGAACTTACAGAGACAGGAAGACGAGCGCCGGAAACAGGAACAGGATGCCCGGGAAGAAGCGTTCCGTCTCAAGCAGGAAGCATGGGACGCGGCACACCCGCCGGACCCGGTAGTGCCTGAAGTAGTGGGCACTCTCGTCCCCGGGAGTATCCTTATCACCGGATCAGAGGCGACCACCGAGGAACATATTGACCTGTTCACCACCACGGAAGAAATGGGAATTACCATTTTCGAAGACCTGATCGATGCCGAGAACCGCCCCGAACCTCCCGGCGCCGTGGCGCCCGTCCATGGCCACTTCGCCCTGATCGGTAACTTCCTGCACCTGGGCACGGAACCCGGCGCTTCATTCGAGAACACCGTCGTCATTAGCCTATCCGTTGACGACACGACGGCCATCCAGAACAAATTGCAGTAGTCCCCATCGGGACAAGAAAGGAGCACGAAGCGCATGACGGAACAACAGGAACGGATCACTATCGCGCAGATCATGCGGGTGGAACCAAGGCTCAGGAAGGGTCTCGCGAAACAAAAGATGAAAGGTATCATCGGTTTCGTGAAGGACGAACCCCGGCACGTTACCAACAAACCGGGATCACCGAAGGAGTTCAGTTTCTACACCCAACGGATCAGTCTGGTCCAGGGGGAGAACGAGATATACTGCGAACTTTCCATCGGTGAAGACGACAGCAAGAAATTGTCCCGTGCCGACAAGGGAAAGGGAGTCGAACTCTGGAACGTCTCGGTCAATATGTACAAGACCGGGTCCGGTGAAGATCGTACCGAGATACGCGCCTCCGGTGAAGTCATCGGCGGTCTCGCGGCACAGACACCGGCCCCGGCGGCCGGTAACGGGAACGTGGCCCGGGTAGGAAACGGGAAGTCCAGCGACTCGGAAACGAACACCTACATCCTGTGCCAGAACATCAACCACAACGTAGCCCTTGTCATCGTGGCCGCCATGACCGGTGCCGAAGGGTACAAGATCGCTGAAGTTGACACCATCATCCCGGTACTGGTCGATGCGTTCTATCAGGCGGATAAGTTGATCATGGCCGACGCCATACCCGTACCCGTGGCACCGGCACCGCCCGTGACCGTGGCCGTACCCACTCCGGCCGCTCCGGTGGCTTCGGATACCGCCCTGGAGGAAACGGTGGCGAATATTGAGAAGACGTTCGACGGTGTCGTGGAAGGAGGTACCGGGAAGAGTAAGAGTCCTTTTTAAGGTAGTGCCGAGAGTGGCGGAATGGGTAGACGCGGGATACCTGCACTAGGAGATCTCGTCCGTTGCCGGTGACAAGCGTAGGCAACATGCAGGGTTCGAATCCCTGCCTCTCGGTTAAGGAGTGAGAAACAATGAATGAACAGAACCTGCCTGACGGGTCGTGGTTACTTAGCTCAAGTTACCCGCTTGAAGCCGTCAACCGAGTGTCAGGTAAACGGAGAGCAGTTGCCGGGATAGACTTTGTGGATCAAGATGTCTCGGTAATGAAAAATAGTGGTGAATGTATTATGACCCCTTGGCCGTTTTGCGACGTGGAATCAGTTACGAGACGGTTTCCACCCGCAGCCATCCCGCTTGGTAAATTGCGGAAGGTATTGGCCCGGTTGGAGGAACTTGCGGTGGGGTGTGAGCTTCAAGTAGAACTTACCGACCTTGCCGATGACCTCCGTAAACTGATAGGAGCGTAACCAATGAAACTGCTCAACGGTGACCTAATCAAAGCCTTCCCGGTGCCGGCCCGGAACTTTATCGGGTACTGCGTCGGTATCCTGATCGTGATGATCGGTCTACGGCTCCTGTTTTTCGGGGACATCAGTATCGACTCCGCTGCCGTCCGACCCGATACGGCGCCGAGGATAGTCCTGACCGGGGAAGCGCACAGTCTACCGGTCCGGGTACCTGGGGCGCCGATGTTCCTGATGAAACGGATGCGGTAATGGTACGGATAGAAGAATATGAATGGAACCGGGAAGATACCTTCATCACGGTACTGATCGGGCTTATTGTCCTGGGATTCTGTGCCGGGAGGTGGAGCCGGTGAAACGGGAATTCTTCTACCTGATCCTGTTCTGGGTTTTGTTCGGCTTGCTGTGTTGGTTCCTGAACGGTGCCGTGTTCACATGACCGAATCCTTCGACCTCGCAGATGTCCTGTCCCGGCCCGGTGTAACCGGTATCTCCAAAAACTCCACGTACCAGCCGGGCAAGACCCCACAGAATGCCCGTCTACTCCCCGGTAACGACCCGAGCCATACCACGGCACCCCCGGACCCGACCCCCACGGCACCGCGGCACGGGACCGAGGCTGTGGGCAGGAAACGGGCTACGGTTACGGTACTGCCGAACGGGTCGGTATATAAACTCAAGGAAAAGATGCGGTCCACCGAGAAGGATTACTTTCATGTTTTCCTGTACCCGAGACTGGTATCCGGGGAGTTACGGGCAGTACTCTTTGAGGGGAGCCGGTTCGTGCTGATGAACGGGCACGCCTACACCGTTGACTTTTATTGTATCCGCCCGGACATGGTGAAGGAGTGTCACGAAGTGAAGGGTTCGTACCGGCTACATAGCCAGCAAGCAAGCAGGATGAATTTTGATCTTGCCCGGACTGACTGGCCGGATATTAAGTGGTTCTGGTCCGTGAAGGGGAAGGGACATACCGGGTCGTGGAAAATAGAAGTGTATTGAGAGAGAGGATAGTGAAATGAAGAAACTAGACAAGAAGTTTCTGGAACAGTTCACGGTCATATATAACGAAGACAGCCCGTTTGCGTCTCCGTTCACATGCGGAAACAAGAGTTACGTTACGGATACCAGGATACTATTAGCGGTTCCGGCACTGGGTGACGTGAGTGTCAAGGATGGTGAGCCATTTTTGAAAGCGACGGAACTACTTACATTAAACCCACCGCCCGAACCACGCGATGTAGAAGCCTGGGTGAGTTTGTCCAGCACTTTAATCCAAGCAGCTCTATGTCTTGAATGCAAGGGCTGCGGGGAAGTTACTTTCTCAAACGATTACCATTCCTACGAGAACTGGTGTGGAGATCTAGAGTGTAAGTCCTGTAACGGTATTGGTCTCCGGGAGGGCTTTAGGGTGAGTACGAAACACGGTAGTAACTGCCTTAGAATAGGAAACCACTTGATCGCCGCCTGTTACATTCAGGATTTATTAAAATTACCTGACTGTTGTATCGCTCCCTATTATTCCGACTGGAAGAATCCTATACCTATCCGTTTCACTGGTGGAATAGGGCTACTTATGGGAGTAAACCCGCTCACTCCCGTTGAGGATGATGAATCATGACCCGCGTCGGACAGACCAAACGGCACCTTGCCCGGAACCATCACAAGACCCTGGACGGGATGAAACGGAAAATGTCCGACGCCAAGAAACGGGATTATCTCGACAAGTTACCCAAACACAAGATGTCCCAGGCATCCGAACGGGCCCGGTTCTTCGATGTCGGCACGCTCCGTCCATGGGGAGTCGAGTCCATCCGGTACCTGCTGGATTCGATACGGGCCGGTGACCGGGTAATTGATATCGCTTTTATGGCACGTAGGGACCCGGACGATACTGCCGCCATCTACCGTATCGCGTTCTGGATGAACCGTCAGCAAGTGGCGGAAGACAAGTACCATAGAAACGTCCCGGGAAAGTTTAATCAACCCGGAATACGGACACGTGGCCGGCACGGGAGCCGGGTCCGTGTGTCCCGGTTAAAGTAAGGAGACGGATCAACATGAAATTCTGGTCACTAATAGGAACGTATATCGCGGGAATGGTAACTGTTCTTCCCTTTCTGCTCCCCGGCGGCGGTAAACCGTGTGTAATTATAGTTATTTCCGGGTTCGTGTTGGGAGTTATTATTGTGGTTAGGGAAATGGGATAATGAACCTCAATAGACCCCTCTACTGGCCGTCCCGGGCACCCGTGTACGAACCCGTGTCCCGGTGGGAACGGTTCAAGAAACGGTGGGCGCCGCTCTGGTTTACTACCCGGTGGCCGGTACGGACCCGGCGGGTCAAGACGGTGAACGAGCACGTGATGGACACGTTTCGCCAGGCAGTTGAAGCGGTACCGGAGATGCCGACCGTGATGTTTGATAACGTGGTCCCGATCAGGAAGAAGGAGACGGAATAATGACGATCCACCAAGTACCGAAAAACTTTAACCCCGAAGCGGAACCGAATTGGGTCCGGCTCATACGGATGTTCATCACCGGGGAGTACCCGGACACGTACCTCGGGAAACGGTTCGAGGGACCGACCCGGGGACGGATAGTAGTGGAGAGTTTCAAAGCAGCGGAACGGACCCTCCTTCCCTGGCTGGAAGCGTTACGGTATTTCGGCAAGCGCGAGTATTGGGATGCTTTTCGGATGAACCAGATAATCCCGGTACGCTATGAATATAAACCCAACGGGAGCGTATTTGATATTGTTTCGAAACTACAAGCTCCGTGTTCATTTGAAGGGTGGCAAGGGGATTGGGTAGTGATGGACTGTCATGTAGGGACCCGAGACCACGGACCTTATAACACTATGGTACGTGGCCTACTCGCGCATGACGGAGTAATAATGGTATGAACCCGTTCGAGTCTTTTGATATCGCGCCCTGGTGGCGGGCAGTAATGTACGTGGTCGAAACCGTCTGGTGTCTGATACTGGCGGGTCTGGCCGTGATGTGGTTGAGAACGGAGAGGGAGAGTGAAGGGGAATGAAAATAAGGATAAAAGGTATCAACTGGAAGGCCCAAAAGGAAATCCGGGCATACCGGAGGGGAAAGAAAGACGGGTACACGGAAGGACACCGGGACGGATACCGTAAGTGCGTGAAGTTAAATAAACTTGCCGAAGAGTATGAAAAGTCAAAGAATCGAAAAAAGATAGAAAAGTTCTGGGATAAAATCACTACACCTCTTGACCATATTCCCGTACACGAAAAGGAAAACCGGTCTTTCCAATACAGTCACGGGTACTTCCAGAGGATGCTTGACGAACACGCGAAGAAATACCCACCGGGATTCACTGTGGTTCACTTGGGCGGTCGACGGCACGGTAAGACTTTCTACCAAAGCAAGTTTAAGGACTCAGGAGACTTCGATGGGTGCCGGAAGGAATTTGAAGCACGGGTACTCGGCAAGCCCGACCCAGGCATCCCGGCCACGGGTCCGATCGAACCGGGGGAGGAACCGGTATGTGACTGTTACAGCATCGGACCTGTGGGGGGTGGATGGCATGCCCGGGACTGTCCAGCCTATCAAGCCCCGTACACCGTTAAAGTATCGATCGATTCCGAAGGGAACGTGAATGCGGTACCGGGAGAGAAGTATCCTACCAAGGAACCGGCCTTCGAGGGGTGGGGCGGTAACTTCTTCGTCATGGACGTGCCGATGTCTAAAGCGGACCTGCACAAGCGGCTCCGTGCCGCGTTCCAGTATGGACACGATACCGGGAAGAGTGCCGGGATCAACATCGGGACCGAGGACCGGGAAGCGGAACGGGAATTTGAAGTGAGGTTCCTGAAATGACCCGCACCGTCCTGACCGGTCTCCTGCTCCTGTTCCTTATCCTCCCGGGTTGCCTGCACTCCAGTACCGCCGGGCCCGCTCCGGCACCGTCACTCTCCCCCGGACCCGTACCCACCCCGCAGCGGGCAGTACTCGGCACGTTGGCACGGGAAGGGATACAGGTAGACCGGCTGCCCGGCGCCGCGGCAGGATGGGGGTTCGTGGAGTGGATGGCATGGGTCCGGTATCAGGACGGGCGGGTCCGGGGACTGGCACGGAGGGGGTTGGAGACGGAATGATAGATACCAAATTTAGGGCATGGAGCCCCGGTAGACATGCTTGGATGTGTGGCTATCGCCCACAAATAAACATAGACCGTTTTAATCATAATGCTACGAGGTTTTTTCACGATGAATCGGATATGGTATATGAGCAGTACACGGGTCTTAAAGACCGCGACGGGAAGGAAATATACGAGGGAGATATTATTCAGTGGTGGAATAAGGTCACTCCCTCTCAAGCAGTGGTAAGAATACCGGGTGGATGGAACCCGTTTATAGATGATATGACATTGGATAGTACACACCATATCGAAGTTATCGGGAACATCCACGAGAATCCGGAACTATTGGAGTGTCAACCATGAAACGGTTCATAGCCGGTCTCATGAACGTGCCGGAATCCGATATCGAAGTCTCCGGACCCGACATCTACGGGCTCGTAACCGTGGAGATCAAGTGGGAACGGTTCGCGTTAATTATTGACCGTTCAAGTGACCGATGGTACATGCTTCACCGGCCGCTTTATATCCGGCAACCACAGACCGGGATGTTCGAGTATAATCACAAAGGAACCAGTACTCATTCCAATATGGAATTGAACACTGTGAACCTTCAAACAGTTCGGGACGCAGTATCTAAACTGAAGGAGGACCGGGGCAAGGTGATGGACATAAAACCGACCCGTTATAGTCCGTTGGCGGCGTACTTTTTGAATAAAGAAAAGTTGTGGCGACTATGACCGCCCTCCGCATGCCCGTGCTCGAGCCGGTCCCGATCCCGACCCGTGACGTGCCGTACCCCGTGGCGCTCTGGCGGTGGCTGACACAGGTCCGGGAATGGCGGGTAGTGGAACCCTGGTACTTTACCCTTCCCGACGGGACGGAGATAGTCATACCCGCCGGGTTCCAGTTCGACGGTGCGAGTGTCCCGGCCGTGTTCTGGTCCGTGCTGTCCCCGACGGGACTGTTGCTGATACCGGGGTTGATACACGACTTCTATTATAAGTACGGGCACTTGATCAACTCAATTGCTTTAAGAGCGGAATGGATGTATTTTTGTAATACGGAGTGGCCGAAATCCATGAGTGCCGAGTATCCATTTGAAGATTTTCTTAATACAAGGGCTAACTGTGAAATACCAAAATACGGAGATAATGAAGGGAGGGCTTTTGGAGACCGTCTATTCCGAGACGTAGCGATTCATATAAATGGTTTCCACGTCATCAACCGGATCGCATGGGTAGCACTCATTCTGTTCGGGTGGGTCGCGTGGAACAAACACAGAAAGGAAGATGTAAAGTGAAGTATAAAACCGCAGGAAGATTCATGTCCGTGTTGTTGGCTCTTGCCATGGTAGTACTGTGGGGTGCGTGCCATCCGGCACAGGCGGAGGTAGGTCTCTTAACCTTCGAGGACGGTCTCGGCAAACCGGTCACGGTCTCACTGCAGGACCCGGACCCGCCCAAGAAAGGGAACGTCTCGTTCGGGTACTTCTACGACATCGGGGACGAGTCCCTGCTCCGCGGGTTCAAACTGGATCTGGCCCGTAAGAAAATAAGCCGGATACCGCTCACTCTTGCCGCCGGCGGGCTCATGAAGTCCATGGACATCGGGGACCTGGACGGGACGTTCGTGATCACCACGGACCTGGGGGCAGTCATGGACCAACTCGGGTGGGAGTTCACGTACTCTGAGAAGGTAGAAATCGGCCCGTTCTTTTCCTTCTTCCGGGACACCCGGTACGGGTTGTTCTCTACGGTACGATGGTGAATGTGGTACAATAAAAACTGAATGATCCTCACTCTATATTAAAGCCTCTCTCCCCGAGGGGCTTCTTTCTTTGTCCGGACAGAAAAATACCCGTCGGCACCGTCTCGGAGGGGTAAGCTGCTTGACGGCACTGGCGGGTATTTCCGGTGCAACGCGGGAATCAGGGCTACAGTGCCCGGAGTCCTTTGGCTACGGGACCGGGCATGAGTCGGCAGAGTGTATCGAGTAGGGCTTTCTTCTCCGCTTCCAGTTTCTCTATTGCGGCTTCGAGTCCGCCTACGTGGTCCTGTAACATACCTACTTCATTGATCAGGTTCTGCGGGTTAAAGGGCGGGGCCGCTACAGCTACCTCCGGTTCCTTCTTTTCTGCTTTCTTTCTTGCCATCAGGTATCGTTCCTTTCATTTTCAAACCAGACTTTAATTCCTATTGCAATTCGTAACGCAAGATTAGTTATATCAGCACTCCTTATCATAGCCGCCTCCACCGGGTTCGTCAAGTACCCGCCCTCCACGAGTACCGCCGGCATCTCCCGGGTCCGTTTGTACTTGGCGGCCTGGCGGAGTACCGCATAGTTCTTGTATCGTACCCGTGACCACCGGGAATCCCTACCCAAGGAGTCCTGAATACAGTCCGCCACGGCACGGCTGTTCGGGTCATGGTAAGCTACCCAGGGTCCGTGCGCGGCCATGTTCACCACCGCGGAGTCGAAGTGCAGGGACACGAACAGGTCCGCGTGCCATTCCCATGCCTGACGGGCCCGTGCTCGTAGGGTGAACCGGCAGTCGGGTCCGAACATGTCGAACGGGAACAGGTCCGGGGTCATACGGACAGTGTACTCAGTGGCGTGCCCGTGGGTAAGGAAGGACTGTACTCCGAACCCGAGGACCATGGCCCGGTCTGCTTCCATGACCCCGTTCTGGACTGTGCCGGTGTCTCCGTACCCGTGGGAAATATCGAGGAATACCTTGTTCACCAGAGACCAGCCACTTTCAATATAATCACAACCACACCGATACAGAAACTTGTTATCCCGGCCACGCGCCCGAAGGTAGTCCAGATAGATTTCTTTGCGGCACATACCTTTTCCTGGACGAACGGTTTCACGTTCTCGGCAACAGTTTCCATACACGCCAGTTTCGTTTTGAAGTGTTCGACCATGTGCGCCCGGAGCTCGGTTTTAAATTCTTTCAGTTCCGAGCGCAATACACATGTCTGGTCCGTATTCATTTTCCTGATGGCTGATAAAAGTTTAGATGCGTTTATTGAGTCTGCCATATTAATTACCCTTCCGGTTTCTTGGC
>Ga0222697_1000601_pt1 | contig 15193 bp, 40 predicted proteins | sample AntAcemetage1402_FD_179835 | JGI IMG/M metagenome (GOLD analysis project Ga0222697, IMG submission 179835) | Saline water microbial communities from Ace Lake, Antarctica - #1402 | ecosystem: Environmental > Aquatic > Non-marine Saline and Alkaline > Saline | place: Antarctica: Ace Lake... | reverse complement strand
TATGACTATATTAAAACTGCCATTATCTTCAAACCTACACTCTGTATAATAAATAATATCTCCAATATTATAAGCTGTTTTATATCTCATATCTTTTTTAATTATTTTTTAAGTTGTCCTCATACTCCCTCTGGGCTTCTTCCCTTAAAATATCCTTCTCCTTTTCGGTCAATTTATTTTCGTTCGTCTCCAACTCTTGTAGTTTATGTAAATATATTCTATTCGGAAACGTATACTGCTTCCTGTTTTCAATTTTAGCTATACTAACATTTCCCTGATGAAAGACGCGCGTCTTATGCGTTTTATAAGTTTCATAGCCCAATAGCCTTACCCTGCGCCACAAATCCCTGTCCTCTGAAAAACAAAACTTGAACCTCTCGTCGTACACGTAGCCGTCCTGCTCTTTAAGTTTGTCCATCAATTCCTTTTTTATCATAAAACAGCTTCCAAACTCTCCGCCCTTACCATACTCGTTATAGTTAGAATTCAAATCTATTTCCTCTATCTCCAAAGCCACTCTCGCGTCCTTTGTCTGTTTCATCAGTGCAGGCATCGCCACTCCGCAGTTTTTATTGTCATCAAATGTCTTTAAAAGTGCTTCTGCCCAATTTTGATAAACTAGAATATCGTTATTTAAGCACACCACATATTCCCCCTCACAAACAAAAAAACCTTGATTGCACGCGACTGCAAAACCAAGATTCTTGTCGTTCCTTATATATTTGTCGGCCACTTTCTCCATCCATTCCCGCCCGACCGTCGAGCCGTTATCTACTATAATTAGTTCGTACGTGGCCTTTGTAAATTTTTTTAACCTGTCAACACAATGCTGTAAAAACCAAAAGGCTTCCGCCTCCTTAGCTATCTTTCCACCTCTCTCTGTAAGCCAATTCGGTATTACTATACTTATTTTCTTTTGTTCTTTCATAATCGTTCGTTAATAATTATCCACACCATATCGTTATATAATTTTATTATATGCTGTTTTTAAAAAGATGTCAAGTTATCTTTTATATATTTATATCACTAATATTAATAACTTTATCATCCACATAGAGATCCGCCCCGGGCTTCTGCATCATTACTATTCCGTGATACATTACTTCATTTTTTATAAGCCAGGCCATAGTTAATGAAAACCACTTAGGTTGCCGGGCAGTATAAATTATAATATGCGCGCCTCGCTTATAAAGTTTGTTAAAATATTTTATTCTTTCTTTATAAGGCTCTGGTTCTTTATCACCCCAAAATTCACCCTCGCAAAGCACGCCATCTAAATCAACGGCTATTAATTTATTGGCTGGATTTTCTAAGATTTTATATAAGTTATTCATAATAAAGGTTTTTTCTTTTTAATCCTGCCGAGCCAATACATAACAGAAGTCCGGTGTATCCCTAAATGCCGGCCTATCTCGCTGACGTTCATTCCCGACTTATAAAGTACCTTCATAAGCCTGACTGTCTCCTTTGAACTTTTTTTAAATGCTCTTCTTTTTTTGTTCATAATGTATTTCTTTAATTTTATTGATCACATCCATTATATCCCTTTTTATAATTGCCAGCCCAGACGGCAGGTAAAGCCCATTCCTCGACAGATACCTAGCTACTAAGCAATCGTTCCTGTCCCTAATAAACTCTTTTAGGATTGGCTGTTCGTCCGCCGGATAGAAAAAGTCCCTAGTGTCCACGCCCATCCTGAGAAGTTCGCTTCTTAACTCGTCTTTACTTATCCCGAACTGTAGCCTGTCTACAAGCATACCGAACATCCAGTAGGAGTTGTCGTTGCCCCTAATAACTCTGGGTAAGGTCAATCCATTAATTTCCTCAAGCTCTTTATTATAAAAATGTGCTATCTTTAGTTTTTTTTCTATGTATTCTTCGATGTGTTCCATTTCCCCGCAACCGACTGCCGCTTGCAGATTGGTCATCCGGTAATTATACCCAATATCATCGTGAATAAATCTTTTTTCTTTTGAGTGGCACAAGTTCCTCAAACCCCTCATCTTTTCGGCTAGTTCCAGGCTGTCGGTAACGCACATCCCGCCCTCGCCGGTACTGATGATCTTGTTGGCGAAAAAACTAAAACAACTTATATCCCCGAACGTCCCGCACTTCTTTTCTATGTGCAGAGATCCCACCCCCTCGCACGCGTCTTCTATAACATACAAATCCCTCTCCTTTGCTATGCTGTTTATTACCCTCATGTTGCAAGGCGCGCCGTACGTGTGAACCGCTATTATTGCTCTAGTCTTTTGGGTTATCTTCTGGGATATTTTATTTGCATCAATGCACCAAGTCCTTATGTCTGCGTCCACAAATACTGGAGTGGCCCCGACATAAAGAACGGCCAGCCAAACCGAGCCCATAGTAAACGAGGGGACTATAACCTCGTCTCCATCCTTAATTCCTAAAGCCCTCAAAGCTATGTGAAGCGTGGCCGTTCCGCTTGATACCGCAACCCCGCTCCCTCTGTTCAGCCAAACGGAAAACTTATCCTCAAACTCCTTGACAAAGCTCCCGGACGATGATATCCACCGGTCGTCAAGCGCCTTGTTTACGTTTTGTTTCGCCTCATTTGATATTAGAGGCTCGTTTACTTGTATTTGTTGTGTAATATCCTGATTATTCATAGTGAAATATTTTTTCCTTTATAATTATCAGTTAATTTATGACATTCTTCACATAAAGCAATTCCATTATTTATATCATATCTTAATTCGGGATATTTTGCCCAACTTTTAATATGATGTGCTACTAAAACAATTCCTCTAACATTACAAGTTTGGCAAGTCCAATTATCTCTTTGAAAAACGTCCGAACGCCATTGTTTATATTTTTTTGAACCACAAAAATGAATATATCTTTTATGCTTTTTCCTTCCTATTTTATCATATCTCTTTTTAATACTTTCACCGATTTTTCTTTTATGTGCTTCAGAAAATTTCTTTCCTTTTTTAGCTAAACTTAATTTCTTTTTATGCTCTTCAGAAAGTTTTTTTCCTTTATGCCATCTACCTTTTTTATTGCCTATTTGTGCTTTACTCATTTTTTTTCTTGTTTCATCTGTATGTTTCCTTCCTATATTTGCTAAACTTATTTTTCTTTTTGATTCTTTAGTATGTTTAATCCCTAAACGAAATTTATTTCCTTTAAGAGTCTTGCTTCGTTTTTTTCTTGCCTCTGGTGTATGAAGAATATTAAAATTTTTAGGCTTCTTACCTTTTAATGCCTTGCTTATTTTTCTCTTATGTTCTTCTGTTAATGGTTTTCTTTTATAAATTCCTATTGGCATATATTTTATCTTAATATTTATATCTTAATTATATCTAATATTAGATAAAAAATCAATTTTTTTTGCCCCAAAGGTACACAGTATAATCACCGGCCTCTTCGCGACAACTGTCCCTAATATCATCCAAGCAATAAAATCTAGTATTATAATATCCACAACATTTCTTCCACTCACCGTTTTCGTAATCTCCAACACTAACCACAGGAGAACTGCATTCACATTTTTTAGCCTCGAGTAAATCAACTCTATGCTGTAGGCTTTCAATTAAAATTTGAAAAGCAGTATTTTTATCATTATCATTATCATTAGCAATTTCATTGATAGAGCTATAATACGGACTATACTTGAATAAGCTATTATCCTCTTTCCATCCATATTCCCTAGCCCAATCCTCCAGACCTATTTTATCAGGAAAAGCTTTTTGCAAATCAACTCGTCTGTTCCAAGCATTAAACAAATCATTATCAATACCGAAAGCGTAAACAGTAAAGCCAATTAAACAAAATGTAATAACACTAAATATAATTATTTTTTTCATACTCTTACTTTTTAACTTTTTTTACTTTAACTAAAACAACAATAGAAAATGCTAATAAATATAAAGTCGCGTATATTCCCCAGCCAATACCAGCCTCATAATCTGCTCTATTATTAAAAGCAATTAAGAAAATAAATGCTAAACCTGCTAAACAAATTCCTACAATGGACATTGTCTTAAAAGTTCTCATAAACTATCACCTCCTCTCTTTTTTGTTTTATTTAATAATTTCATAACCAACTATTAATTTTTCATTATTTAATTATCTTTATAAATCTTAGCTTTATCGTCACCCGGATAAGGCCCTTGCTTTACCTCTAGCAGTCTAGACCCCTTCTTGATATTAAACTTGTGTCCGCCGGCAACTTGTAAAAGAGAGTCGCCTGTTTTTAATACAATCTCTCCGGCCTTGTTAAAATCATCATCGTAAATAACAGCGTCAACCTCGCCCTTGATAACGTAAATCAACTCTTGGGTCGTCTTTACATCATAGTCAAAGTTCCTGTGCCTATGCGCCTCGACTTTTCTGTCTCCGCCCTTGGGCTGGATTAGCCCGACTTGCAACGGATATTCCATAGGTGTTAAAAATCTTAATCCATCCACAAATATACTAGCTGGGACCATCGTAGCTAACAACTTATCGTCCTTTGATCTAAATTTTACTTCTTGCATAAAATTACTTTACTATTAATAAATTAATTTTTGGGTGATCCTTAAAAATCAGCTCAGACAAAAACCACTTCATTTTCCAGACCTCTGTTTCCATTCCCTTGCATTCTGTATATTCGATGCTCTTGTCGTTATGGTAGACAACGAAATCTATAAAATAGTTCCGGAAATGCCTGAACTGGATGTTCTTGCTTTTTAAATCTAGTCCAGCCTCGCCTGTTAATATCCACTGCTTTTTAACCAATTTAAAATTTATTTCTATCTTGACTTGCCTTTCCCACCGGACAATATCCTTCGCATAAACCCTTAAGTCTAGCTCCTGCGCGTAATTCGCTTCGAGCTTGCTGTGGTAGGATACCCCATTATAGACCGAACTCTTAGCCTTGTATTTATTGTATGGTAATCTCTCTACTCTGTACATATTTCTTTTATATTAATAAGTTTTTCTTGTCCAACTTAATATTCCTTTTTTCTTTTCAAATATAAGAAAATAATACCTGCCAAACCAACGACTATCATTTACTACTCTAATGTGTTGAAGTTCAAAACCTTTATCTTTCATTAATTGAAGTCTGCGAGGTGTCATATGGCTATTAAGTGCTTGATTATTAACTAAAAAAGCTATTCCTTTAGAAGCTATTTCAATAGCTTTCTCTGTAAAAGCCCAACTTTGGTGAAAAGGAGGATTACCTATAACCCAATCTACTCTTTTGTCCCATTCCATAAAATCACAACCATCATCAATTTCACATTCAAAACATTCTACTGGACAATTTTTCTGCCATACTTTATTTTTACCACTTCCAGCATCCAAAACATAATCTTCTTTTTTAAATGGTATTAACTCTATTAAATCTTTTACCATTTTTTCATTTGTGTAATGAAATGTTTTATCTTTCATATTTCTTTTATATTATTTCTTCTTCTCTAAAGAATTCTAAATATAGAAAATCTTCTCCCATAGTATAGTTTGTTCCGTCTTTTTTAAATCCCACTCCGTATATATGGCTACCATAATAATCATCTATAAACGCTGCTCTTTGCATTTTTCCTGTTCTAGGATTTTTTGTTTTCTTTATAAAACTACTCAAATATTTCGATTTGATACTGACATTAATTCCTTAAAAACTGGAATTAACCGTTTCTCTTCAGCCCGTTTTCTTGGATGATGGGCTTGGCATAACGTAATACCATTATTAATTGAATAACGTAATTCAGAATATTTTCTCCAAGAGAAAATATGATGAGCTATTATTTTTCCATTACAGTCTGAATTATTTATTTTACATTTAAAATTATCTCGTTCCCAAACTGATTTTCTCCAATAAAAGTATGCCGATGTTCTTCTTTCTCCTTGTTTATTTATTCTAGATAATTTACTTCTATCTTTTATCCATCTATAATTATTTTTACCAGTTCTTGATTCGTAATTTTGACCAGCTTTTACCTTTTTTCTAAATTTTTCTGTTTTCCATAACTCCTTCATTATTTTTTTACGTCTTTAAATGGCATAGCTATTTATTACCCAATCTTTTAACAACTTTCCCATATTTCGCTTTAACGGAATTTGCTGTAGATTGACTTTTAAAAGAACCCAAAATCTGCCCTTTTTTACCAGAAGAGGTTATTCTTTGTCTAATTGCGTAATATTTACCTGTTGAAAGGTTGTGTATCTTTTTTTGAGCCATTTTATTATTTTATTTATATTTCTATTATAATAAGATTTTAATCTTTTTTATTAAATTATTATAAAAAGCATATTTAGCTTGTTCTTCCTTATTAGATTTTCTAAATCCTCGTCTTAAATCTATAACTCCTTTTTGTGCTTCAACTAATACTACCAAAAATGCAACTTCTTTACGATTAAACTTTATTTCTTTATTCATATTTCTTTTATATTAATAAATCCATTTCTTAATATATCCATTATCTTTTAGTTCTTTCAACGTAGTTTCCTTTGGTAATATCTCAATAGATATAACTAATTCATTATTTTTATATAAATAAAATAAACCAGTAGAAATATTTAATAATATATTTCCATTCTTTAACGTGTTTCCTTTGTCGTCTTTATAAGTTTTAAATAATGTCATATTTCTTTTATATTAATAAATCTATTTCCTTATATCTAAATGTCTTGTTTGCAATAATCCACTTTCTTCTACAATAGCCATTACTCGTTTATAACCTTGCTTTACAGGCTTATTAACAAATTTTCTTTTATGCTCACTTATAATTTTTATAATATCCATATATTTAATTTAATAATAAATCTAATTATTTTTTATTGAGATGCTCCAGCATTATCTAAATGTATATCTTCGATTTCTTCTTCTAATCTTATTATTTCTACTATTAATTTTTCTTTGGAGAATTTATCCAATTCCTTTATTCTTTTTATTTGTTCTTCTTCTATATTCATATATCTAATTTAATAATAAATCTATTAAGCATCTACTTTTTTATCAAGAGCATCTATAAACTCACTAAAACCACATCTACTACAAATCTTTTTCATTCCTGTAGGTTCAATATCCATCCCAGAGCTTGGAATAAATTTTAAGCTTGTATCTCCTCCACATTTTCTGCAAGGAGTATTTTCTATTTTGTCCATATATTTAATTTAATAATAAATCTAATTATTTTTTATTGAGATGCTCCAGCATTATCTATTCTCTTTCTTTTTTCTTTCCAATCATTTCTTTAACCATTTCTTCTATCTTTTGGTTATAGAATTGTTTAATTTCTTTAGGAGTGGTTGTGTCTTTTACAAACCATCTATCCTCAAATTTACCATTACTTCTATTAACACGAGTAAATTTTTTATCAAATTCTTTATTTATATCCATATTATTTAGGGTTTATCATATTAAATTTAAAGCCTCAGCACTTTTACGACTTATTGTTTTAGTTTTCCCTTCTACGGTTATTTCTACTTCATCAGACTTTTCATCTTCTAATTTTGGATTACAAGCTAGCAATTCATAATCCTCATTCATTTCTATATGTTCTATTTTTTCTTCTTTCTTTTTATAGTGATAAAAACAACCTCCTATAAGTTTTAATTTGCCAGAAACCCACGCATTGCCAGAAACCCACGCATTGCCATAAACCCTCGCATTGCCAGAAACCTCCGCATTGCCATAAACCCTCGCATTGTCATAAACCCTCGCATCGCCATAAACCTCCGCATTGTCATAAACCCACGCATCGCCATAAACCCACGCATCGCCATAAACCCTCGCATCGCCATAAACCCTCGCATCGCCAGAAACCTCCGCATCGCCATAAACCCACGCATCGCCATAAACCCACGCATCGCCATAAACCTCCGCATCGCCATAAACCCTCGCATCGCCAGAAACCCACGCATTATTTTCTTGTGATAAGTTTTCTTCTTTTTCTATCCAACCTCCTTTTTCTCCTTTTTTAACATCGTTAAAATCTTTTAAAGCCTCTATCTGATATAAAGTTATTCCAAAATATTCCTTTGTTTTTTTTGTAAGTTTAAATTTGTTCATATTATTTATTTATATATTATTTATTTTTTTCTCTATATCTCCTTTTTGTGCTTCAACTAATACTACCAAAAATGCAACTTCTTTACGATTAAACTTTATTTCTTTATTCATATTTCTTTTATATTAATAAATCTATCAATCAATAATAATTTCTATAAATTTAGTATTCTTTTGTTGCCTCTTTTTAAAATCAATATAAATACTTATAAAAGGTAAAAACATTGAAAAAGATGATAAGCCACCAAATCTTCTAAAAAGAAAGCCTAAACCGTGCTGTAAATAATCAATTCTTATTTGTATTGTTGCTCCTTCTCCCATATATTTAATTTAATAATAAATCTATTGTTTAGAGTTTATCATTTAATTTAAAATCATAATCAGTTCCAGCTATATAATCATTAATAACTCTTAATGCTTCTATAGCTTTTTCTATTTTAAGTTCTTCATCAGTCATATTATTTATTTATATAATCATCTAAACCAAACTGTTTCATTATCTAATTTAGACCATAATTTAAATAAGGTTTTTACTTTTTTATTATCCATTTTATCTTTAGCAAAGTAAATACAATTAAAACCCAGCTTAACTTGAGTATTAATACATTCATATAAAACTACTTTTTCTTTATTTGTTAATTTCATTTATATAATCATCTAATAAGCTATCTAATCTTTACTATCTAAAAATTTTATTATCTCAGGCATATAAGAAGCCATTTTTTTACCTTGTCTTTCATAATAATTATTAAAATCTTCTGTTAAACCTCCGAAATTATGAACATACCATATAGCTCCGTGTATTGACTGACTTACCTTTTTCTTTTCTTGTGCCTTTATTAACTTACCCTGTGTATTCAAAATACTAACCTCTCCTGTGCTTCTACCTTTATAAATCATATTAATCGTACCATCTTGATTATCTCTTTCGGTAATTTCGTAAATATCAATATCGGTTTCTATTTTATATCTAAAACCTTGTTCTAATTTTTGAGGTAAATTTATACCTGCAGAAGATAATTTTAATATATTTTCGTTTATTTTACGTTCCATAATTTTATTTTATTGCTCATATTGTTGATTAAGTGTTTGGCTTTCTTTTCTAGCTTCATCATAAGCAGGTTGTAATTCTTGTTTTGGTGGATATTTTGTCTTAAAAGTTTCATTAGCTTTTGGTTTAGCTACTGTTTTAACACTTTCTCCTCCTAATTCATCAGAACTACACATTCCAATATTATTATAGAACCTTAAAGCTCTAGCAATAGCCCTGGTTTCTGCCATACGATATTTATGAACAGCTACCATACGATTAACACTTTTATCGTTTGCATCTCCGTGTCCTTGAAATATACCTCTTTCTCCTTTAACTGTTGCTTTAAATCTTGGTTCTTCAGGTGTAGAAGTTTCAAGTTCTTTAGTATAAATTTCTTTTCCTTTATTCTTAAAAAACTCATCTAAAAGTCCTTCAAATTTAACAAAATTTTTACCTTGTAAGCTAATTATAAATTTCTTATCAATCATATTATTATTTTCATTTATTAATATTTATTTACTAACGGCGGCGGTAATAGTTGTTTGGGCGGTTTTTGTCGACATTTAAGAGTAATGACTTTCAATCACTCCCCTCGCAAAGCCATTACGCCGCCTTCGTTAATAAACAATTAATTATCAAATGCACCATCATTATATTTAGACCAAGCTAAATTATCGCCTAAAAATTGCGGTCTTCCATCTTCATATTCTCCTGTATAAATTAAACCACAACTTTCAGCGTCTATTATTTCGTCTTGATGTTTTAAATATTTGTCGTAAATTTTACACATATTTTTATATTATTTCTTTACAATCTAAACAATACTCAACATCATATACTCTGTCATTCTCATCATCACATTTTTGAACAACAGTAGTATGTAAGTGTTTACAATTAAGGCTTTTAAATAAGGCTTTATCTTTTTTAAATTTCTCTTCTTTCTGTTTAGAAGTAGCCCATTGAAGCTTTTTAATAGGTAGTCCCATTTCTTGCAAGTCTTCTTTTGTTATTTCTTCTTTCATATTATTCGGAGTGGAGCAAGGTTCTTAAAATTAATTTATAACTTTGCTCCGCCTCCTTTATCCCTATATGTTTTTCGCCGCTTAAAGCTATTTCAAGGGATAAGCCTGTAAACAGCGAAATATATTTAAAAGTTATTATAAAACCATTTTGTATATCCTATATTAACGTAAACTATTTGTAAAAGATAACAAACAGCAAATCCAACTATGAAGCAGTAAATTCTTTCTTCCCATTTATTCATATTATTTTTTTTCTCTTTTAAAATAGTAAGTTATTTCACTGTTCCATCCGCCCTTTCTAAAATTTTCCCAACTACAAAAAACAACACTAACAAGCTCCCAACCTGCATCTCCTAATAATTCAAAATTAACATTATCGTCATCAGTTAAAATTTTGTATTCCCATTTTTTCATAAGTCTTTTTTTATTTTAGGTTCTTTAGGTTCTATTATGGTTCTTTTATAAGTTCTAGGGTTATTCTTTTTTTCCCAAAGCTCCTTAATATCTTCATAACCCGAAAGGTATTGCCATACGTGTAAACCTGTAGCTAATTTAATCTTAGTAGCTACCCCAAAAGTAAGGTGAGGACAATTATCTTCAAATATCTTTCTAAGTTCTCCTTTTGAAATTCCTATTTGGCTAGCTAGTTGGTCGTCTGTTAATCCTTTTTTTCTTTTGTAAGCTTTTAACATATTCATTATTTAATAGTTATATTATAAGTATAGCATATACTACAGTTATGTCAAATTAAGACTAAATTTACTACTTATACACAAGGCTTATAAGGTTTTAAGAGTTCTTTATTTCTCAATAATGCTGTCCATTTTATAATTTCCATTTGTCTATCTTTCTTCTTATAAGTGTTGGCTCTTATAGTAAGAAGTTTAAATCCTTTTTCACCAAGTTGCTTAACTTTAAAAGCCCTATAAGCTTCTCGGTCATTACTCCCCCATTCTTGATGACAACCCATACAAAGACTATCGCAATTCTCGGTATCATACCTTGTACTTTCCTTACGTCTTCCAAAGTAGTGAGAACATTGCAATCCGTTAATAGGTTCTCCATTCGTATTCTCATCTCCAAGTCTTCTACAGCGGACACATTCTTTATCTCTAATTCGTATATAACGGCTAAAGAGAGTATCTGCTTTATCTATTTTTATATTCATAATAAAGTTTTTTGTCTAGTTTGGTCTATTATTCTTTGCATAGCTTGATTATAATATTCTTCGTCTATTTCTATTCCAGTAAGTTCAAAGTCCATATAATGACAAGCTATTGCTATGCTTCCACTTCCTAAATGAGTGTCTAATATTTTATCTCCCTCTTTAGCATAATTTTTAAGAAGCCATTTATATAATGCTACTGGTTTTTGAGTTGGATGTATTCTAGTATTTTTAACTCTCATTGATGGATAACTAAAACAATTTGATTTAATTTGTAAAGATTGAAAAGCAAATTCACCACTACTAAAATTATTCTCTCCCATTTGTTTATCCCAATAAATCCAGCCATAGCCATTTACTAAATAAGAACAAAAATAGTTAGCTCCCCAAATAATCTGATTTTTACTTACCCTTTGTAATTCTTTAAAATATTCTTCCGTTGGTGGTTTATTATCCCAATTTTTTACAGTATATTGATTTTCATTTTTTCTTTTATATGTATTAGGTCTATTAGGTTTTGTTCTTACTTTTTGATTATCCATACCAATTCCAAATGGAGGGTCTACAATCGCTAAATCATAATAGTTATCTTCTGTATCTTTCATTAAATCCATACAATCTCCTAAATGGAATGTTCCTTTATTTATTAAGTCTTTCATATAAGTTATAATAAAGGTTTTTGACGCAAACGTTCACGAGCGATAGAGCAATATTCTTTAGATATTTCTATTCCTATAAAGTTTCTACCTAAATCTTGAGCTGCTTTTGTTGTAGTTCCGCTTCCATTAAAAGGGTCTAATATTATATCTGTTTCCTTTACGCTACCTCTTAAAAGAATTTTACGCCATAAATCCATTGGTTTTGAACAACTATGGTCTATCCATTTTTCAGTTCTTTCATTAGACATTATAATATCTGGTCTTGAACCCATTTTATTTTCTAAATATGGGTCTTTTCCGTAAGCTAGTATCGGTTGCCAACAACTAAATCCCCAAGGGTTCATTCCAGCACCAGCAGTAGAAACCCAAGCTAATATCCACTTTGACTTAGGATATAATTGCAAATTCATTATTCCTGTTGTTATTAATGCTCTTTTACTAATTCTTAATATTTCAGGAATAGCCTTACTGACAAGTTTTTTTAAATTTTCAACACTATCCTCATAATTATCATATTCATAATTTACGCCATAAGGAAAATCTGTTAAAACTAAATCAATACTTTTGTCTTTAATATAACGCATAGCTTCTAAGCAGTCTGCATTATATATTGTGTTTTCCTTTACACCCTCTTTTTTAATATTATCTATTGTTTTTATCATAAATAACTTTACCTATTTTTAACATCTCATTTTTATTAAAATAATTTCCTTTTATTGAATTACACCGATAACAAGCTAAGACTATATTGCTGATTATATATCCGATATTATTATCAACTCTATCAATTGTTAATCTGTTTGCCTTGTTATTTATATTATCATTTTCGTTTTTAATATCTTCAAAAGTTCTTTTACAATAAAAACATATTTTATCTTTATCAACATACCATTTAGAAAAATCTTCATTTGTTATATTAAATTCAATATTTCTTTTTTTAGCACTTGTTCTGATAACTTCTAATATTCCTGCTGGATTGTTATATCTCCATTCTCTACGATATTTTCTGTATTTTTCCTTATTAGTTTCAAAATATAATTTTCTACTTTTTTTACACTTTTCTTTGTTATTTTCATAATACTTTTTAGCAGATTGTCTTTTAGCTTCTTTGTACTTTGGGTCATTTTTTCTTTTATGATAATATTCTAATTGCCATTTATTACGTTGTTCTTTTGTCCACATAAATCAAGATTAATAATTATATCTTAATTATATATCATAATAACTAAACTGTCAAGCTATCTGGTATATCTTTCATTATATCCAAACAATCTGCACAATGGACTTTATTTATTAAGTCTTTCATAACATTTTAACTTTACCGCTATTTTTAAGTTTAAGGGCATCAGCCCTCTGTTTTGTAATATATAGAGGTTCTACGCTCTTATCGCCAATTTTGTCGCTTAAATCGCTTTTTTTACTATACACAAAGTCTTTCCCTACCCATCTTCCGTCTATATTCCAACCCTCTCTTTTAAGGTCGCAAATAATAGCACCTAATCTAGACATATAATTTTTTAAAGCCCAGTTTCTTGATACATAACCAAACTCATTAAATTGTGCTATTACTTTTTCCTTTTGAGTCATATAAGTTTTTTTACTATTTTTTCTGCTTCTTTATAAAGTTCGTGGACTGTAAAGTCGTTAGCTATTTCTTCTTTAGTTAAACACTCTTTTTCTCTCTCTATTTCTCTAAGGATTAAGCCTAGACGGTATTTATAAAGGTTTATGTGTTTATTCATAGTCCTTTATATTTATTTATTATCAATCTCTTTTATAAGAACCAACCAACTTTTGTTTTCATTATCTCCTACTACACAAAAATAATCATCAAATCCTTTAGGACAAGTCTTTGGAACATCTTGATGACACAAATAATCTCCCCTTACGATTCCTTTATCATCTAATTTTTCAAGGGATTGCATCATCTCCTTTTTTATTTTTTTAATTTCTTTCATATATTTCGTTAGTTGTTTCGCTGACCGGCGAAACATTAAGAATATTTATTTTTTGTATTTAAAATTGCTTCATTATGTGTTTTAAAAATATCTTCCTCTAACATTTTTCCACCTTTTTCTATATAATAGCAAATATCAGTCGACTCCCTTTTATTTGTATATATACTAATACCATTTATCTTACTTTTTATGACTATATTAAAACTGCCATTATCTTCAAACCTACACTCTGTATAATAAATAATATCTCCAATATTATAAGCTGTTTTATATCTCATATCTTTTTTTACTATTTTTTCTGCTTCTTTATAAAGTTCGTGGACTGTAAAGTTGTTAGCTATTTCTTCTTTAGTTAAACACTCTTTTTCTCTCTCTATTTCTCTAAGGATTAAGCCTAGACGGTATTTATAAAGGTTTACGTGTTTCGAGTTCATAAGTCTTTATATTTATTTATTAAGCCAAACATATAGAGTGTCTTTAAATACACATCTTCCTGTTTCTTTTCCTAACACTTTTATAAGTTCCTCTGAATTATCGCCTATATACTCATAACCAACATAACCATTTTTTAAATGTTTAAATATTATTGCTTTCATAGTTTATGTTTATTAATTATCATATACAAGCTTAATTTTTCTTTCCATATGTTTTAAAATTCTTTCTGGTTTTCCTGTTCCTTGATTTTTTGGACTAGCTATATATTTTTTTATTCCTTTAACTATGCTGTTTAAAGCCTTAATTTTTCTTTCTTTAGGAAAGCCTTTAAGAGTTTGGTCTATAGTCGTTAATGCTTTATATTGCTTTTCTTTTATTTTTTCAATTCTAGCTATATTAGAAAAGAAAATAAATTCGCCATTAATATCTACACCTTTGGTTTCACTACCACTTAATTTATAAACTGCTTCTTTTTGCAATTCGGTTATTTCAAACCTAGCCTTGTCGTGGCATATAATTTCATATTTCATATTTTTACTATATTACTTTTATTTAAGTTAGATAAATCTTCATCTATATATTTACCAACACTTGATATTGTGTATTTAAAATTTACATTTTCTTTCAAATAATTAAGCGTTTCTATAATTCTTTGTATTGGATAATCTTTTAATTCGCTAGCATTTCTTTTGTTTCTCTTAATAAATGCTTTTAATTGTTCTCTATTCTCAAATTTATAACCCTTTGAAATAGCAAATAAAATAGTTATCTTCGTTGTATTATCTCCTATTTCTAATAATTTTTTAAAACTATTTAGAGGATTGTATTTTTGTATATTTTCCATATTTAGTTTTATTATGACATTCAACACATAAAACAATTCCATTATCTACATTCCATAATT
>Ga0222697_1000595_pt1 | contig 15268 bp, 6 predicted proteins | sample AntAcemetage1402_FD_179835 | JGI IMG/M metagenome (GOLD analysis project Ga0222697, IMG submission 179835) | Saline water microbial communities from Ace Lake, Antarctica - #1402 | ecosystem: Environmental > Aquatic > Non-marine Saline and Alkaline > Saline | place: Antarctica: Ace Lake... | reverse complement strand
GTAAATGTTCCAGTAAGAAGTTTTTTCAATAATCAATACGTAACTACAGTGCTTTGTTTTACGAGTGACACGATAAGTAGATTAATATTTAACGAGGCTTCCGGTGATCTTGTAAATAAAAATAGATTCATTGAGGAAAACTATGGGTTCGGGTGTGACAACGAGAAATTCATGTGTAAATATGGAGATACCGTTTATTGGTATAGCTCGAATAAAAATGAATTATATGAATATTTTGAGGGAAAACCAAAGTGCTTATCGGTAAACAGAATAACCTTTAGCGGAGTAAAGAGAATATTTGCTAATCCAGCGAAAAGGCAGATCATAATTTTAGAGAGTGCCAGGCAGGTTGTTTATCATGTCGAATATGGCTGGTTTACTTCGTTCACTGGTCTCGATTGTGCCTTTACCGCTGCTGGCGACTCCGGTAAAACTTTGCTTTTAAAAGAAAGTGGGGGTGTTTACAGTTATCCTTCTGATGGAGAAACAAGTGAAATTCCTTACATTGATACAGCGAAGTATTATATAAGCGGGTTGCTCCGTAGAATTAAGCCTGCTTTTCTGGGGGATACGGTATATATGAAAACCGTCGTAGAATATCGGTCTGGCTATCTTGAAGATATTCCAGGGGCAACACGGGAAGTTAGTTCCGGGGAAAGCTATCGGATTAATAAAAATTGTGAGTATTTTAAGATCATCTTGTCAAATTTGAGCAGATTTATAAATATAAAGGTTGAAGTATGACACTACAAGAAATTATTCAAGAAATAGACCCGATCCTGCCAAAAGCAAAAGTGCTGGATATTTTACGGGAAGTCTTAGGGTACTATAGAAAGGTATCTGGATTATCCCAGTTTATGACAAATTATGAGATTACTACAGCATACTCAGGTTTAGCGACCTCCGCTGCTGCGACTCTTACGGATACAGACGCTTCCTTTGATACAGAAGGTACTTTGATCGGGCAGACAGTAGTAAACGTCACAGATGGAAGTGAAGGCACTATCACGTCGGTTACGGGAACCGTCATTACAGCCACATTGGCGGGTGGAACTAATAACACCTGGGCGATTGGTGATGCCTACACAATAAGCCTGGTCAATGACATAATTCTGCCTAAATCAGTAAAAGCTGTCAGCAGGGTTAATGTAGGTGGTGCTAATGTTTCGTTAAATTTACGCTGGGAAGGGGAAATGCAGACCGCTGGAGAGGATGATGATTCATATAGTTATAATATTATAAACCAGACCCCGGACTTCCAGGCGTGCCGGATATTGGACTCAGACAACACTCTCAGATTCGTTAATAACATTGATTCGGCAAGTACGCTGAAACTCTATTGTAAAAAAGATATTAGCACGGCAGCTATAACCACTACGTATTTGTCATCGGAAATGAATTTACCGAATAAGCACTTTGACGCTATTTGTGACTGGTGCTTACACCGGTTATTTCTATCCCAAAAACATCGTGATTATCCCAGTGCAATATATTATAAAAATGAATTTAAAAAAAGTTTTGAATATGCCACTTGCGAGATGAATGCTCACCAGGCATCCAAAATCAACTTGGAAAAGTCTGGTTCAGACAGGCTATTTAAAAGAGGAGTTAGATTATGAAAAAGGTTTTAATTTTTGCGTTGCTGTTATTCTTATCAATAGCAGTATTCGCTGGATCAAGCGGGAAAGGTACGGTAACGACAGACAGTACAGCTTACCAATATAAGGCTTTAGTTGAGCTACAAGGTATAGAGCGATTAGGCATTATATTGAAAAACACGGGGGATATGACTTCCTATTACGATCTCAGGCTCTATCCCAGTGAAGATTTTGAGGATTATATTTACATGGCTTTAGCTGATGCGACAGGTGATTCTCTTTTTGATTCAGATGGTGCATTTACGGAAACAGGGATCGTTGGCGAGCCCGTTTATAATGTTTCTGATGGATCTTCCGGTACTATCACCGCAATTAATGATTCTACTGTTTACGCTACACTGGCAGGGGGTACGAATAATTCATGGACTGCGGGCGATCTATATAAGATAAGACGCCCATTGCTTTATTATTCAATAACAGATTCCTTAGCGTCGGGATCACAATTTGAAGCTGAGATAGTTAATTATTATTCTCAAGTGAAGCTATTTATAAAAAAAGCCAGTGCAAGCGACAGCACCGCAACGTATAATTATCAGTTTAGAAAGCAGGAGTAATCGTGGCTACTCACTATGACAGATACCAGGAAAACTTATTGCGCAGACGCCTGAGTAGCCCTGGGTGGAATAAGTTCAGAAAGCAGCAGGAGCAAATGGGTAATGTCTGGGAAAGATCAATGAACCAATTCGTTTCTAATCTTGATCGTAGCAATATCCCGCTGGCTGCCAAAACCGATGCTCAGACCCAGTTTATGTCAACTCAAGCCCGTGAAATGGGAAAGCAATTCGAGTCATTTAATGAAGGGGTTCAAATAGAGCGGAAGGAAATAACTCAGCAACTTGGTGCTATGGGTGCTGCGAGAAAAGATCAGGAAGAAGCGGAGAAGAATAAATTAATCTCTGCCGGAGCTCAAGTTCTTGGTGCTGGTGTTGGATTTGCCGTTGGTGGACTTCCTGGAGCTAAAATTGGTGTTGAAGCCGGTGGTATGGTTGGCGGTGTAGCTACAAAAGACTGGGATACTGCCGTAGAATCTGCTGTTGGTATGATCACCGATATTGGGGTTCAGTCTAAGCTGAAATCAGTTAAGGACAATACCGATAAAATGGGTTCATTAGTAAATTTGGTCAGAACTTCTGGGAAGGGATATGCCGAGCAAAAGCAGATAATAGATTCCATTATTCAGGACATCGATCTGGGTGGCAGTTATGATGACATAAATAGTAGAATAAGTGGTTTATTGTGAATAGTCTTAGAAAATTAAGAGGTCAAAATGGCAAGGTTAGCGGATATTATTCAAGCAGGCATGGGGAGCGTTAGGCAGGAAGAGGAAAACGCAAGACAAGGGACTAAAAACGCTCTATTGAGGGTCAGCGATAAACTTGCTGAACGGGCTTCTTATGAACGGTCTGCTAAACAGTTAAGTGAAATATGGTCACGTGAGCTTGGTGGACGAGATATGGTTGATGATGAAATGGTTATGGAAGAGGGCGTTGAGGGGGTTGTTCAACGAATCCAGACAGAAAAAGACAGAAGGATGTCGGAAGCCGAGGGGCTGGAAAAAACCTTTGAAGAAAAAGGTCGGGTTGGGGTCGAAGTTGAAACTACGCGGAGGGATCGCCTTACTGGTACATTGGAAGAATTTGGTGATAAATATCCGAATGCAGCCCAAGACCAAGAGTCATATAAATTTTTCACAAGCCCAGACCAATTAGATAACAGCACCACTGCAAATCTTAATGACTCCGCTCTTAAGGTTGAGAAAAACCTTAAAATTCTTGATACATACAAAAAGGAGCAAAAGCAATACACTACTAAGCTGGCAGGCTTAGGGGATCAGGCGATATTCGACAGTATAAGTAATCTACGATTTGACGTGAATAAACCAGAGGAGTCTTATAATAATCTAACCGAGACGTATTTCCAGGGTGTCTTTGACTATTCTGAGAATATAAATAATATGAATAAAGCTAAACTTCTGGAGGAAACGGATAGGGCAAATATTAAAAAATATGAGGGGATTTTCTCTGCTGATAATACGTTGGCACGAATGGCAATAATGCAAAGTCCAGACCAGAGAGTACTATTCTTTAACGATAAAAATGAGATTATTCCAGGGACAGAAGATGCTCTCCTACGACGTATCATTAGCGTCCAGGGGGGTATAGAATATAATAATAGAGGTAGAGAGTCAGCCCTTGAATCGCTCAAGGAAATGAATGAATTACAGGTAAAATATTTCAGTTCAGATTTACTTCCCGAACAGATGCCAGAGGTAGAAAAGGGTATTATCCAGGATATAATTAGAGGATTAACAACTGTCAGGGACGGCGAGTTAGTAGATGGAGCAGGCGTGCCCTTTGAGGTAGAGGGGGTTATTCCAAGCAGGGCTCTTAGATATTCTAAAGATCAGAAAATAAAAGATATAGTGAAAGCAATTGATGACAATCGTTTTTTAACCTTAGATATACAGAAAACAGTAAACAATTTTGATGTTGATCAATCTGGTAATGTGTTAGGTGAAGCCTTAATCTTTACAGGCGAAACACTACATCCAGAAAAGGGAGGAATCGATGATCCCCTTTCTACCAATGTAGTGCAAGGTGCGTTGTGGAATTATACGGACAAACCCTATGCGATACCCGAAAGCGCAGGTGAAGGTGTGGTTGAACCGAAACGGGAAACTTCGTCAGTAGAAAACCTAAATCTTTCCCCGAAGGCAAATCGACTAAAAGCAAAATTTGGTGGGGGGGGGGATAAAGCAGAAGAACCCCATGTAAAACCGATAAATGACTATGATTCAATCACAAAATTTAAGGGCGGTAAGGCTGGTGCAGATTCAATCGGGATAAGGGTAACTGTTGGCTCAACCGATTTAAAAAATAGATTTACTGGTGAAATAATCGGAACGATAGGTAAAAGTCGTTGGATAAAGGCACAGAAAAATGGGAAGGTATTGGGTATAAATACCGATGGACAAAAAGATACCATTGTTGTTAAATACGATGATGGGGTTATTGTGCAATATAAAAACGTTATCTCTAAACTCCTCAAAAGGGGTGATAAGATACAGGGCGGAAGCATTATAACCGTGATGTTGGGTGGAAAAAATGACGAGGAAGGTTATGTTGATATAATAGCATACACGTCTTCAAGTGGTGGAACGAAACCCGTTGACGCACAAAAGTATTTATTTGGTGACGAAAAAGATACATCAAAACTATCCTCGAAAGCGGAAAAATTAAAAATAGCCCTGGGGGTAAATAAATGAAATGGTCAGATGTAGAAAGGACTAACGATTATCTGTTAGCCACGAATGAGCAGAAACAACTCCTCAGGGATCGGTACTGGGATGATTATGTTGTCAGTTCAGACGCCTTTGAGCAGGTATCTGCTGATCCCGCTTTTGATCAGGGAGAATTATACTATGGGCTTTATGGCAATACCCGTGAAGGATTTGTCCATGACGCTCAAGTGGCTCAGGAAGATTTAAAAAAAGATACTGACATTTACGCTCAATTCATGGCTGATCCCGAAAAATATAGACAATCGATGTTTGAATATGAACTGGATAAAGCCGCACTGGACGAAACTCCAGAATTATTAAGGAATATTAAGGCTTCAATTCAGAGTAATGTTGGCGGTTTGTGGCGTATGGGTGAGGATGTTGCCTCAATGTTCGGCTATGATGATTTAGAGAAAAATACAATGGCATCGAGGATGATGGCTTCCGCCATGGTGATGACTGTTAAGAAAACAGGTGATGAAAAAGGTGTCGTTGGATTGTATAAAGAAGGTAGATACACCGAAGCAGCAAATCTCGCTATGAGAAACGCTATGCTCTCAGCCCCGATTTCCACATTTCTCATGTTGATGCACTTGTCTAAGAAACCAATATTAATGGCAGTGGGTTATGGACTTATGGGTTTATCTGTATATGGACAAAAACTGGAGTCATTAGAACCGGAAATGATCGAAGGAGAACTCAGCAGGGGAGCAGCACGGGGTATAGCTTTTACAAACGCCATTTCAGAAGTGGGCTCAGAACTTGCTGGTAATATAGTATCAATGGGGCTTATGAAGGGAACTCTCGGAATAACCGAAAAGATATTGATGAAAAAAGTGGGTGCTACTGCCGTAAAAAGAGCAGCTACGAAGCTCTGTAAAATATCGCTTTCACTTGGTTACGAATCAAGTATAGAAGGCGTGGAAGAAGTCTTAAATGTCTATACCAGTGAAATATCAGAAGGATTAATCAGGGGTGAACCCATAGAAGAATCAATTCAGAAAGCCAGCAATCAGGCGTTGGAAGTTTTTGTAAACGGAGTCTTATCTGCCGGTATTATGGAAGCTCCAATCAGAACGGGCTTATCCTCAGTCCAGATCAAGAATGCCGTCAGCGAAATCAAAAATGAATATACCGAAAAGACCATGAATGAGGTTTACGCACGAACAGACACTCCTGAACAGAGCGAATTGAGGGGTAAGGTATTTAATGTTCAGACCGAGACACTGCACTTTGATAAGACGATTACGGATACTGAGAACAAACTGACCCATCTTTCCAATATGGTACAAACCAAATCTGATCCTCAAGGACAGGTTAAATATTTAAATGACGTTATGGGTGAAGCTGAAATATTACAGCAAAAAGTTAATGAAGCGAGAAAAAACTTTGAGTCCGAAGAGGTTATGGGTGAACTAAATGAAAAAGAACGCAATCAGGTTGCCGCTACCCTTGACCGATTCCAGAAAAGAGTAAACGGGTTACAAGAAAATATTATATCATTAATCCCAGGGGTAGCAAAGCAGGCAAAGAAAACGGAAGCCCCAGTAGAAATTCCGGCTACCGAAGTACCAATAGAAGAAGAAGTAATAGAAAAGGGAGGTGATCAAGAAGCTGTTGAGGAAGTGGTTAAAGAGGAAGAAATTACTGGTGAATCCCCCGTGTATCAAGCTCTCAAACTTCAAAGTGAGAGAATGGATCAATTTGAGACCTTATCAGAACAATACGATAAACTTGAAGCTGGAGAAGAAAAAGATAAAGTATTATCTGAAATGATTATGGCTAAAAAGGAATTTGATGATGATCAGGGTAAAATCCAGAAGGTATGGGTTGAAAATTACGAGAACATTGCCAATGAAAATCCCGAACAGGCACAGAAAACTGATGTGGAAATAAATAACCTCAGTGATTATGGCAATATCATGTCCAGTAAGATTAAGGAGAGGACTCAGAAGGCTGCTGAACCGGAGATAATTAAAGAAGAGGAAGTGGTAGTAGAACCTCCCGCAGAAGAAGAGCAAATTGAACCAGCAGAAAAGGTGGAAAAACCAGAAGAGATTATAGAAGAAAAACCAGAACCGGTTATTGAAAAGAAAGAGCCAGTAAAACCGTTAGAAGAACCTGCACCAGATATTTTGTCTAAGATGTCTGAGGAACAGCTTAATACCAAAAAGAAAACCTTAGAGCAATCCAGGGATTCGGTAGATAAAATCTTATCATCATATCACGAAGAACGGACATTGTTTGATGAGATCGAGGATGAACTGGGATTGTCAATTAATATTCTATCGCTCAAACATTTACATAAATTGAAAAAGAAGGAATTTACCCCGGAACAGCTTAAGCAGGTAAGGGAAATAGAAAAGAATATCCCTCTATCTCAGGATGAGTTAGTGGAGCTTAGAAAAAGCAGAAAGGCTGCTTTTCAGGCTGATATTGATAAGATTGATAAGATGCTCAGTCAACGAACCGATAATGTAGAAGAGAGGCGCCAGAGCAAACGGAGAGCAAGATTTGGGAAAGTGGTGAAATCTAAAAAGGTCAATAGAGTTGGTGAGGAATTTAGTCTCGGATTGGAACTGGTTAATCATTACGAAGTGCCTGTTGGCAATACTGGAAAATTCGTAACCAAATATGTATTTTTGGGTGATGACGGTAATATCTACGCCTCAGAAAATGATCTCACAAAGAAAGTTCCTACGAGAACTCTCGGATCTGACCCCGAATCGTTTTATGGTGAAAAGATTTATGCTACCGGAAAATACAAAGACTCGATCACTGGCAATGTAGAATTTGCCGATACCTATGATCAGGATAATAAAATATTAAAAATGACAGGCGTGGCAGTAAATAAGATCAATATAGAAAAGATTGATAGAACAGAAGAAGCTCTTCCTGAATTTGAGGAAGGATATACCCCGACTGAAGAGTTTATGCAAAAACAACGCCGGAGAGATACTGAGCTTACTCCAAGTAATATTGTGGATAGATTGACTAAAAACGAAAAGGCTGACTGGGAAAATACCAAATCCCTGCTCAAAGCAATAGATCAAGAAAGTTCTGAGAATTTAAAAAGTGCTGCTCAAAACCTTATTGGTCTCAAGAAGAATATCGGACTCCCGAAGGCTGCTCAACGAATGGTAGAGGCTTTCAAAAAAGAGATAAAGAAAGTTGTCTCTTCAAAGACAATCAAGGAATTGAAATCCGAGTGGGAAAGTGGTAAAAATAGTAATGATCAGCAATTGACGGACAGGCTATTGTCTGCATACTTAGAAGCGATCAAGCCCGCCGTTGCGAAGGTGGAAGTTCCCGTTAAGCAGGAAATTGTACAGGAAGAAGATGACGGCGAAATAGAAAGAGCAGAAGTCTTTATGGTTCCGGTGAACAAAATCAGCGTTGATCGCAAAAGATTTCAGCCCAGAAAAGGAGCTTACAGCAAAAAAACGGTAGATGATATTATCAATAGTTATGATGTGAATAAGGTTCAGCCTATTATGCTATTTAAAGACAGCGACGGTAAAACCTATGTGATTGCCGGACATAGCAGGCTCGAAGCATTTATTCGGATGGGTAAGGGCAAGATAGAAGCTAAATATTTCCAGGGAACAGTAAAAGCCGCTCAGGACTTTGGTAAGATATGGAGCAATAGTATGGGTGATCCGAGTAAGGACACCGAGAATGCTAAGTCCTTGCGTCAAAAACGTGAGGATGGCATGAGTGATGCCGAGGTTAAGAAAATGGCAGTTTCCGCCTTTGGTAAAAATGCTAATTATATACTCGCATTGAGTTATCTGAACCCAGACGGTACGCTTATGAATGCCGTGGAGATGCTGGAAGGAGTTACCGATAAAGATGCTCAAAATACCATTACAAAAATTGCCAGTTGGGTTGGGTATGTAAGGGAAAAACTGTCAGACGAGCTTACTGATAACCATGAAACCGAGCTTTATCTTTACCTTAAAAACAAAAAGAACCGTGACGATATGGGCACGAAGGAGCGCTTCTACCAAAAGATCGGGTCAATAGCAACCGATATGTTCTTCAAGAAAAATGAAGCCATAAATATCAATAAAATAATAACAAAAACTGATGGAGAAAAATACTATAACAACGAACTCAATGAATTAAAGCAGATGATACAGGAACTCGATGATCAAATTGCAGAACAAAAGGAACTCAGGGCAGGGACGGAAGATAAAAAAAAGATAGAGGAATATGATAAAAAAATAGCTGACATTAAGGCGATAAGAACGGTTAGGTATCAGGAAAAAGCTAAGTTGATAGCCAGAAAAAATGAGCTTATGCAAACAGGGCTTAATGACCCGAACTTTTTCGACGCATTTGATAAAATAGAGCAGGGAGAGGAAATTTCCCCAGAATATACCGGCACAACCGAGCAGAAAACGGTTGTTGATCAGCAAGTTACGCAAGCCACGAAACACGCTATCCAACAAAAGCCCAACTCACGCAGGTGGTATGAAGATGCCGTCGATGACTACATCACCAGAAACTATGCTGGAGATGCTAACAAACAGGCTCGACAGGAATTAATGACCGCCTTACGGGGGCAGGAGAAAAAAGTTCCGATAAATCAATCAGGAATCACAGCCCTCAAGGCTGAATTGCTCAAGCACATGCCGGACTGGGAAACCTTTGCCGGTGAGAATAATATCTCCTATCGTGAAATCAGTTTATCCGAGCAGGCAATGGAGAAAGTTCGCAAACAATATAACAGACTTGAACTTGATCAACGTAGAAGGGTGAAAGCTAATATCGTAATGATCCTTGATAAAATTCTGGGTAAGGGTAATTACTCACTTGCTTTCGTTAATCAGATAGCGGGACACCCAGACGCTCTGGGACGACATTATAATAGAGTGGTAGAGATACTTGATGGAACTCCCCAGATGACTTATACCGCATACCATGAAGCAGTTCACTTTCTGATGGAAAATTGCCTTACCGCAAAGCAGAGAAATTCCCTTCGTGGTCTTGCTCGACAGAAATATGGCGATTTATCCGTTCGGGAACTGGATGAACTACTGGCAGAGGACTTCATTGATTACGCCAAAACCCCAGTGGAAGAACGTCAAAACTCAAGCCTTTCAGATAAGATCAAAAAGGTATTTGATCAGATCATAGAGTATGCAAAGAAGATGTTTATCGGTAATAATAGTGCTTATAAGAATATTATAAACTTCTATCAGGACGCTTTTAGCGGTACGCTTTCCAGGCTTGGGAGATATTCTGACTCGATCATGGAATTAGAGGGGCAGGCACAGGCTTTCCGTATTCAAGAGAATAGAACCAACCGAGCAATCGAATCCCAGATGAAAGATGTCAAGGAAGTCACGGATAAACAGGGCAACCTGCTTGCTCCGAACGGGAAGGTATCTAACCTTAATAACTTACAGTGGCGGCAGGTCAGAACCCCTGCGTTCAAAGACTGGTTCGGGGACTGGCAGAATAATCCCGACAAGGCAAGCAAGGTGGTTGATGAAAATGGTGAGCCTATGGTGGTGTATCATGGTACTAATGCTGATTTTACAGAATTTGATAAAGTTGGTAAACGGCTTCCAGCACTCGGATTAGGATATTATTTTTCTACTAATAAACAAAAAGCGGAAAGATATGGTGATAATATAATACCTACATTCATATCGTCTAAATCCACTTTAAATTGGCAAAACCTATTGGCAGGTCAGAGAAACAAAATAATTGACACATTAATGAAAGTTGTACCAGCAGAAAGAATTGCTGGATTTGGGGAAATAAATCGTAAGGTATTCCCAAAAACAGAAGAAGGTAAAAAACTGGCACTATCTTTTCTTAGGAAAAAAGAAAAGGACACTATAAATTATTACCATGAGAGAGCAAAAGCTATGTTGCAGTTAGACGGAAATGGCAATATAGAAATAGTATGGATGTCACCAAATTTAAAAGGAGCAAGTTCGCATAATCTATTGGCTCTGTCTCAGGAATATTACAATCAAATAGCATCAGAATTAGGATATGATGGTGTAAAATATGGCAATGAAATCGCAGTATTCAACCCAACCCAAATCAAATCAGCCACCGCCAACATCGGAACTTTCGATAGCTCCAATCCCGATATAAGATACAGGGAAATAACTGATGATAATTACCAGAAACAAGACAGTGACTTATCCAAAGCACTGAGAAACGCCGAACTGGATAGAGAAAGGGATTTACCTTATATTATGAACGCCATATACGGACACCATGACAGAACCCTGCTTTCTGAGCCCGAAATGGACAACCTTATTGATACCATAAAAACCTATGAGGAAGTGAGTGATAATACCCTTGATAAGCTGAGAAGAACACGGCAAAGAATTATCTCCGGTAAGGTTCATAATGCCACCTTAGAGGAATATGCAGGTGAATCAGGTAAAGATAAACCTCAATTACCCGTAAAATCAAAGGTCAGGGTAGGCGGTAAATTAGATGCCGAAGTTCAGGAATATGCAGACGAGCAAAGGGCAGCGTTCCAGAAAAAAGCACGGGAAAGAGCTACTTTTAGCAATCCAGTGATCACCTGGGTATTGGCTAATCTCGGAAATCAGCATATTGATTTGGCAGCTTCTACGAATAAAGTGGTCAATAAAGGTCTCAAAAAGATGGAGTTCTTTGAGAATTATCTTGATATTATAAAGGCGCTTACTCCTGATCAGGTTCAGGGGATTGTTGACCATTTTAATAATATGAACGCCCCTTTCCCCGCATCAATTCAGGATAGTATTGAAGCAGATATTATCATCAGGGCAATTAAGGAACTTGATCAATTAAAGGCACATCAGGGTAAGGTAGATATTCCTGCAGCTTTACGGTTAATCAATGATTTCCATCACAATATTAACTTCATCGCACAGCAGTCGGGAAATTACAGAATAAAAGAACTCGGTGATCGACTGATCAATAATAAGATAGAATATCAGAATAAGGTCAATATTGATATTGATGGTTTCATAGAAAAGCATCGTGAAACATTAAATAATATGTCAGCGGTGCAATCTAAGGCATTACTGACCTGGGCGGAAGATGGCAGAATCCACGACTCTTTAAAAAACAGTCCTGCTATCACTAAGTTAATGGAAGATTATAATAAGATCAGGGAAATTGATAAAAGCATTATCCGTTACTGGAGAGTTTATCAGTATTTCATGGGAATTTTAAAAGAGCATCACTTCACAAAAGAACAAAGGGAATCTTTGCATTCATGGGAAGCTCAGTACAGAACCGCTTTTGAGAAAAACAACCAAAAATGGAAGGACTTCGTAAAAAGAATAAGAGATGGAAGCGAACCGGGAGCTAATGATTTTATCAAAGACAGTTACGTAGCCCTTGATCAGCAGGCATTGAGTGAAATACAGCTTAAAGACCTCGATGAGGACATGCTTTTCTCTGATGATAAAGACAACCTCGACGTTGGATATGGAATGCTGAAAACCAGAAATACCTTGAGAAGATCAGGAGCCACGAACGCTGTTAAGCAGTTATTTTATGCTCATAGAAAAAGCCTCCGGATAGAATATCTGGCATTCACCCCTGAAAACCTGCGCCTGGAATTAAAAGGCGTCCTTAGTGACAAAAGCTACAAGATGGTTAGGGAACAATTAGATAGAATAGTTGATCGTGGAGTTAAGGATTCTGATTTTGTGAAAGCTATCAAACTGGCAATGGGTAGAATATATATGGCTTCCGTTGTTGGGAAGGGATTGGTTCAGCTAAAGAACATACCCCAGAGACTTTTGAATGCAGAAACTATCGCCCAGCAATTAGCCGGACTCAAATCTCTTTTTATGAGTAATAGTAAATATAAACGCTGGCTTGGGGATCCAATGTTTGAGAGAATATTGGAAGAATATGGGCAGAAAAGAGGATTTAACTATCTCGCTGCTGCAATGATGAATGAAGATATTCAGAGAATAAAAAGTTTCGATAATCTAAAAACCAATAAATCATTCATGGCTTTCGGCATAGCGAATTTCTTTGCAAATCCGGTATTTGAGCTTGTGAATAACTCATGGGGAAGTTTATTGCTCGACATTCATTACAAACTCGACCTTGCTAACAGACTATCTGTACTGTACCAGTTGATTTCACAGGCAGAAAAGACGTTTTCAGACCCTAATGTGACTTGGGACACTGTTATGGATCAGATGGGCTTTAAAACGCTTGATAAGGCTGACAGGTTATTTCTCGCTGATGTATATTCCAAGCAGGGCTTAAGTGAAATGGTATTCCAGCTAAGTAAGATAAAATCTATCGAATCCCAGTTCCAGTATGATCCTTCATTAAAGAGTATTTACGCCACGACTGGTAATATATTTGTGAAACAAGCTATCCAATATAGTACCTGGTGGGCAAGCTATATCAGGAAGGTTAGATCACAATTAATCTGCGCTACCCAGAAGGGAGATACGAAAGCCGCTTTACGGGCAATAGCTTTTGTTACGATAAATGGTATGCTGGTAAAAATGTTCCTTGAAGCAATTACGGGAACCCTCCCAATTGTTCCGGGTGACGAAGATGATGAAGATTATTTATATAAAAGAATGCTCTACTCTGCTTTAGGTTTTTTCAATCCTACTGATTGGACTGGAGCGTGGAATGCCAGCACCCTCGTACCCCTTATCAGCCCATTTAAGATCAAGGCGTTTTTACAGGGTGATACCTATGAATCATTACAGGCAGATGATCTCGTAGTTGGTCAGTTTGGTTCAGTAGTTTTAGATATGGCTAATGCAGCAATTTGCACGTATTGGATTATGACTGGAGATGAAGAATTAAGGAAAAAAGCTACTGCAAAACTTGGCTATCTGGCTGATAAAGTTGGGGAACAGATATTTGTTCCGGTTGAGATGGTGGAGCGTGGTCTTTCTATTGCACAGGGAAACCGTAAAACCAATGTAACAAGAACCCTTATAACTATGTGGGGCGGGGATAACTATAATCCCAAAAAAGCTGATCGTGATTTTTACGAGAAATTCCAATATGGATTGTTTGGTAAAAACGCAAGATATATTAAAGATGATAGCAAAAAACCAATTGTGGTGAAGAATGTGAAATTATGACACCGGCAAATAAATCTACAAAGATCACTAAAAGATTCGGTAGCTCCAATGAATATCAAATTGCAATACAGCGGGATAAAAAGCAGGACATAAGCGCCTCTGTTTCGGGTAATAATATGTTCATAGCTTTCAGGGGTGGATTTTATACCTTTAATATAAGGGGGTTAATCCATTTTATTAGAGACCTCGCTGCGAAAGAGATTAAGGATCAGAACGCAATTAGCCTGGCTATATCAGCAGATGCAATTGTAAGGATACCTGCTGGTAAGTATGTAGCCTGTATCATTTTGACAGGAGATGCCACGGGAGTTAATATAAATTTTAATGGTGAAGATTATGATGAAATTGATCCGGGTAATGACACGATTGAATTATTGCTCGCTGCTCGATATGTCGCAAGTGAAACCGAAATGACGATCACGGCTACAAGCTGGGGGTCGTTAAATATTATAATAAAAATAATATAGGAGATACTATGAAAAAGATTATACTTTTACTCATGTTATTTGCTGTTCTCTCTATCAGCGCTACGAGCAGTTATTATACTAATCATTTAGCTGGTTATACCACATACCCGGACGGAGGTCAGTGGTTGAGATGGAACGAGACACGTAAGGCTTTTGTCAATACCGACATTGATAGTTTAACGGTTTATGGTGATGTTACTATTGTAGGCGGAGATTTGACGGTAGGCGGTGATATAATAATAACTGATGATATGACGGCAGATAGTATATATGTAAGGGCAATCAGCGTAGATACCTTATACGGACATTCACCGATAACTATTCAGGACACCCTTGTCGTAACGGGCAATATCTCAGCTACTACCTATGGCTCAGACGGTTCTGTAACTGACGCAGAGCTTAAATATGTCAGTTCACTTAGCTCTGATGTCCAAACACAGTTAGACGCAAGGTGTTTAGAAAGTGTATTCGGCACTGCAATTGGTACTGGCTTGACACTTGATTCTACTACCTTAAAGGCTTCCACCACCTTACAATCTTTAGATGGGTTGACAGAGACAAATGGTGGTATTCCCTACGGTACAGCCGATAACGCCTATGGGTGGCTTGCTGCTGGTGCTGCTGGAAAGGTCTTACAGGCGAATGGTGCTGCTGCTCCTACTTGGGAAACCGTTAGCACTTACTGGACACAAGATGACACGTCGGCATACGTAACCACTAATGCAAAAGATTTGGAGATGAGAAACACCAGTGTTGACCATTTAA
>Ga0222697_1000592_pt1 | contig 15330 bp, 22 predicted proteins | sample AntAcemetage1402_FD_179835 | JGI IMG/M metagenome (GOLD analysis project Ga0222697, IMG submission 179835) | Saline water microbial communities from Ace Lake, Antarctica - #1402 | ecosystem: Environmental > Aquatic > Non-marine Saline and Alkaline > Saline | place: Antarctica: Ace Lake... | reverse complement strand
ACGCTTCAATAGATGCGAGTTTTACTAATATAAATGACTTCGTTATTCAAAGAGGGTTTACTTTATTCTTTGCAATATTAATAATAGGGATATTGGTTTCGTCGTTCTTAGTTAGAGTACATCCTATTTTTATATTCATATATATTATAACTTTATTGTGTTCAATACTTACTTCAGTATATCTAGCTAATGCTTTTGCGATGGTTGTTGCTAATGGACAACTCGCATCAATATCGGATAAGTTTGGAACTATAACTTTTATGATGAAACACGTAACAAAAATCCTTCTAGCAGTTGGTGCGATGAGTATGATTATAATCTTTGGTAAAATAGGCGGTGGAGACACTACTGGGAGTAATAGTGATTTATAATGGTAAACAATGAAAAAACTAAGCCGTCAGGTAAGCTACAATCAATCTTATTACTAGTAGTGGTATGTTTCCTTGTGGCTATTCCAACAGTTAGTGCTTTTAATTGGACAAATTTAGTTGCTTATTACAAACTAGACGAAACATCTGGAACAACTGTTGTTGATTCAACTGGTATAAATGATGGAACTTTAGGGGGAAGTAGCATTGTCCAAGGGGAAGATGGTATTATTAATACTGGATATTATGCCGACATTGAACAAGCTACAACAGTTTCTACGGATTTTATTTTAACTGGAACTTTAGGAATAACTGGCGACGAAAATAGGTCAATATCTGCTTGGATAAAATATAATGGAACAAAAGATTTGAAAGTTTTTTCAACTGGAGATGCTTGTGTAGCAAGTGCAAGTTGGGATGTTTTAATATTTAGCGGTGGCTATCTTAAAACTGGTAGTTCTGGTGGAAGTTATGATTCAGCAAATATAGTTATTCCTGACGACGACACATTTCATCATATTGCAGTTGTATATTCTGGAGGAGGAATTTTAACTGGGTCAAAATTATTTGTTGACGGGAATGAAATAACAGCAACATCATCTGTTGGCAGTGATAATGTCCCAACAGCAACAGATAATTATAATGCAATAGGAGGAAGTTATTGTAGTAATAGCCCTTCTGGAATGAGAACAAGATGGGATGGTTTTTTAGACGAAGTTGCAATTTATGACAAAGCATTATCCTCAATAGAAATTTCAGAATTATATAATTCTGGTTCTGGATTAATCTATAATGATAGCCCAACAATTACACTTATATATCCAGTAAATGACACAATTATTTCTGATGTAGGAATAAACTTTAGTGTTAGTGGGAAGAACCTTTCATCAATTTCAGCTAACTGGACAAATGTTACTTATAATATTTGGTATGATAATTCAACTGTTTTTAACTCAACAACAGTAGATTTCACTGATAACGAAACATTTAATCAAACTTTAATATTTGGTGGTTTTACTAATGGTAATTATATGTGGAATGCTGAGGCTTGTTATACAAACATAACTGGTAGTTCTTGTATTAGTGCTATTGCTAATTATACATTTGAATGGAGGCCATTTGAAATAATTAGTCAATCTTATAATGAATATGTTTATGAAACAGACAGACAAAGATTTAATATTACTATAAATACATTACCAGAAGTACTGAATGTTGATACAAATTTAAATTATAATGGTACTTTATATTCTGCAACAACGTCTTGTGCTTCTGGATTTTGTAATATATATTCTATTATAGATATACCCTTGATTACTTCTGGAGAAAGCATAAATCGTAGTTTGTTTTGGAGTATAACTGTTTATGATGGTACGGGAACTTATACATTCAATACTTCTGATGAAACAAAGCAACAAAATATTACAAGGATACATTTAGAAGAATGTGCCGGAGCATATACAACAACTACAGTAAATTTCACAGCGTATTATGAAACTAATTTAACGAGAATTAATCCATTTTATATTGCTAGTACCTTTGATACTTGGTTAGGAAGTGGTGCAATTTATAGAACTCAAAGTTTTAATAAAGAATCTACTTCTGAATTAAAATTATGTATTACTCCAACAACTAAAAACCAATATTCAAACGCACAAATAGATTATAAGTTTGAAAATGAGAATATAACTTTCATTCTGAGGAACTATTTCTTCCAGAATAAAACATTAACAAATATATCTGAAGAAATAAATTTATTTTTATTAGAGGCTGAGGATTCAACTTCTTTTATTATTAAAGTACAAGACCAAAAGTTATCTCCAGTTGTAGATGCTCTAGTTTATATTCAAAAATATTATCCATCAGATGGAGAATACAGAACTGTTCAAATAGCTAGGACTGATTCTAACGGAGAAACAATAGGATTTTATGAAACAGAAACTGTTGATTATAAACATATTATTATTAAGAATGGTGAAACATTATTAGAAACCGCAAAACAAAAAGTTGTTGGAAAGAGTGTTCCATTTACTTTAACATTTACAATTGGTACCTCACTTGGTTTTCCTTGGACATCTTTTGAGGATAATCAAAATGTATCAATCAATTTAACATTTGACAAGGATACAAATATAGTTACAATGACTTATATTGAGAATATAACTGGTTCGATTACTTCTGGGCAACTATTAGTAATTAAGAATAGTTTAACTAATTCAACAACTACAATCATGTGCAATAAAACTTCTACTGAGGCATCAGTTACTTTAACTTGTGATTTGAGTGCTTATGATGGAACTTTTACTGCTATTGCTTATATTAATGGTGGTTCTGAAAAGATAATAGAATTTATTATAACAGATGCAAGAGATGTATTCGGAAGCGATGGTTTATTTTTAGGGATGATGATTATAATGGTTGGAGGATTTGCAATGATGTGGAATCCATCTGCTGGGATAGTATCTATAAATGCCGCAGTAATATTTGTAAACTTAATAGGATTTATAACAGTATCGCCGATATTTATATTCGGTATGATTTCAGTTAGTGTAATAACAATTATATTATTAAAAACATAATGGAAAGATTAAATAAAAAAGGATGGGTAGCAAGGGATTTTATTATAGCTATGCTTTTATTCTCTGGAACATTAGCAATGTTTGTTTTAATGATTGGAAGTTTGGCAAGTGATTATGATAATACAGATGTTGTAGATGCAGAGTTCTCAGCTAAGTTTGATAAGTTTTCTGAGGATACAGATAGAGCTGGAGAGATGTGGGAATCTGCAACCAGTGAAGGTGGTTTAAGTTTAGTTGGTACAGCAGATTTATTATTCTTCTCCACGTTTAGAGTTATATCTTTAGTCTTTAGTTCAGTTGTAGCGGCAGGACAACAAATGGCTGGATTTGGAGAGTTCTTTGGCATACCTTCTGAAATATCATCTATCTTTATGGTTTTGATATTCACAATCCTAACTGTATCAATAGTGTTTATAATAATTAGTTCTATAAGGAGTGGTAAAGAATTATAATGGCAGTAACAGATTATTATGTAGCACCGACTGGGAATGAAACCTCTGGATTGTTTGAACTATCAAAGTACATTGGTATAAGTGCAACTGCTGGATTGTTCTGGCCTGTTATGTTATTTGTTATTTGGATCGTATCTTTCTTAGGATTCAAGCAATACTCAACTTCTAGAGCATGGACCTTTGCAAGTTTCTTCTGTTCTATCCTTGGAATATTCTTAGTTGTATTAAATCTAATGGCACCAAGATGGATGTATCTATGTATCTTTTTAACATTGATTGGATTGGTATGGTTAAAACTAGAGGCACAATAATATGGAAGAAAAAACTACTAGAATAACAGTGGACCAGGAGTTTGTGGAAATATTAAAACTATTAGAAGAAAAAGTTAAACATGCAACTTGGGATGGAATAGAAAAGTTAAATTCAAGAATTTTAACAAAGATATTAGCAAGAAAGATAAAAAGCTCTAAACTTTTTTAATGTGGTAATTAATGTCAGTATATGACAACTGGTGGCTTTCTTTATTATAAGTGTATATCTAATAATTTTATCACTATCTTTTATGATGTTTCTAATTAAATCAACAATGGGGGTAAAAAATGGAATTAAGTAAACTAGGAAAGAAAGGTCAGCTTAGCTTAGGTGATGCACCTACAGTTGTTTTGTTAGTAGGACTTGTATTTCTAGTGATGGCAACTATTGCTTTCATTGGTGAGAAATACCAGGGTTCTTTGACAGAAGATTCTGTGGCATATAATGTTACAGGAGATTTGCAGACTGAGATTAGTAATAACACTTCTATCGCAGGTATCATATTGACTATCTCGTTAGTAGGTATTGTTCTTACAATCCTTATCGGTGTTTTCATCGGAGTACGTGGTGGAACTAGCAGAGTATAAACTCTGTTGATAAGAAACTTTGGAGTTGCCTTATACTCTATAACTCAATAAGGCTTGTGGGTTCGTAAGTCCTATGTGCTGAACCCCTTTATATTCAAGGTCCTGGAAAACCTAAACGACACCAGGACCATAAACATTATAATTAAATAACAATGGGGGTAAAAAATGAAATTAAGTAAATTAGGAAAGAAAGGACAGCTCTCTTTAGGAGATGCTCCAACTGTAGTTCTACTTGTGGGTTTAGTATTTCTAGTGATGGCAACTATTGCTTTCATTGGTGAGAAATATGGGAATTCAATAGCTGCACAACAAACACTAACTGCAACTTGTAATAACACTTTGAATGGTGGAACTGGTACTGTTTATAGTGGATGTGGATCAGCTTATAACACAACTGTTGATTTGCAGACTGAAATAGGTAATAACACTTCTATCGCAGGTATTGTTTTGACTATATCTTTGGTTGGAATTGTATTAACAATCCTTATAGGTGTTTTCATCGGAGTACGTGGTGGAACAGCTAGAGTATAAAGATTAGTAGTATACTGGAGGGAAACCTCCAGTTTTTTTTATTAATAAAGTATATATAAATAATCTTAATTAAAAATATAATATGGAAAAACAAATGTCAAATCTGGTATCATCTATAATTATTATAGGATTAGTTTTTCTTGTTGCGGCAACTTCTGCATTCTTCTTAAATTCATTTAGAAATTCAATTGATCTTGTTGATACTTCCTCAACACAAACAATACTTACTTCCTCAACAGATACTCTTTCTCCCGTAGGTAACGGTATTACCTCATCTGAAGTAAAGGCGAACAATTTAGTAGGTTTAGAATTTGCAACTTCTGATTATGCCCTTGCAGGTGGTGGTAATATTACAAGCCCATTTGCACATGATAATATAACTACATTACAGATATGGTTTAAATTAGATAAAGCTTTAAGCGATGGAGAAGGTTCTGACGGAAGATATTATATGTTGTCTAAAGCTGCATCTGGAGAATTTGAGTATGAATTAATAATCACAAATGAAACAACTAAAACTATGTATTTTAGAGTATATAATCCAACTGCTTCTGCAAGTCAAACCGCTTTCGTTTCACATTCATTAACCAGTTATAGATTAAATGAATGGGAAAATATATTAATAGTTATGAATGGAACAAATGTAAAATCATATTTAAATGGTTATCAAGGTGGTTCTTATTTTGATTTAGAAGAATTATCAATTGCGGGGGACTCTAATTTAAGTATTGGTAAAAGATATAATTCTGATTCTTTAAATTTCTCAACTGAATCAATCATTTTTTATAATCAATCATTTTCAAATTCACAAGTAACAGAATTAATAAAAAATACAAGTCTAGGTTCTGATAGAATATATATTCCTGTTATGATGTATCATGCTGTTTGCCCTGTAGGATCTGCTCATCATTGTGTTAATGAAACAGAGTTAAATATACAAATGCAATATTTTGAAGATGAAGGATTTAGTTCTATAACAGATATAGAATATTACAATTGGACGCAAAATAATGGATTTATAATGCCAGATAAACCTATAATGTTTACATGGGATGATGCACATTATTCAGTTTTGGAAAATGCTTCTATAATAATGGCTAGTCATGGATTTAAAGGAGTTTCTGCTGTTACGACTGGCTTCGTAGGAACTACAGATTATATGACTTGGAATAACATAACCGATTTAATTGATATTTATAATTGGAGTGTTGCTTCACATTCTGATAAACATTGTCACATGGGATCTAAAACAGGTGGAACTGCTCCAACATGGTGCAATACTACAGCGACAAGACAAGGAAATCTTTCAATATCTAAACAATACATAATTGGAAATCTTAGTTTTACACCAATTACTATGATTTTTCCTTATAATAATTGGGGAACTGATGGAATAGAACAAGTTCAAGTTATGGCAGATTGTAGACTAAATTATACCATTTGTTTTGGAACAGCATTTGAATATGATAATGCTAGATTTATTTGGCAAGGAAGTAATTTATCTGATGGAGATTTAACAAGGATAGCCATTTTTAATTATACAACATTAAATCAAATAAAAGAAGTAACAAACTTTACACTACCAGAATTAAAAACTATCTTAAAATATGATATGAATGAAAACTCTGGAACTACTGCTTATGATACTTCTGGATTATCAAACGATGGTACTATTACAGGAGCAACTTGGTTTACAGATGGTTTGTTCGTAACCCTAACATCTATAGTAGACTACACAATAAATCCAACGACGGGTTTGTTTACTTTGGTGAATAGTGACTATAGCTGGAGTGGATTAATAACATCATGGAACTATGGTTCAGAAGATAGCAAAACAAGATTAATATTAAAAGATGGGGAAGAGGCTATCGGTGATAATAGTTCTATAATGGGTTTGCTATTAACTATGATATTATTATCAGTTGTATTAACAATAGTAATTAAAACATTTATGAGTAAAACAAATAGGATATAAAGTATATTTAAATAATAGAAATCTATTATAAGGAGGTAAACTAAATGGAAAAAAGAAAAAGTTATAACAAAGCAGGTTATCTTATGAAGATTCCTGGCAAGAAGAAACAGGTTAGAGTATCACCTTGCAGAGTTAGGCTACCTAAGAGGAAATAATTATGGCTATATTAGAATCATTAAAGCAATTTGCTACTGGTAAAAGTGAATCAGAAAGAAAGCAATATGCTATTAGAAATAGAATGATAAATGCCAAAGCTAGGGCCGCAGCATTTGAAGAGAAAGAAAGACAGGAAATTAGATTGGCTGTTGCTAGACAAAAGATGCATTATGGTAATAAGATTAAAAAATTAAATAATAGAAAATCTGGTTTTGCTAGTGTTGATATATTTGGAATGGCTAAAGGTAAAATTGCAAATACTAAACCGTTTAAAATTATCTAATGTGGCTTTCATTTTTTAGAAGATACAGGCGAGATTATTTTATTTGGAAGATATAAAGTATATTTAAATAATCAAAAGATAGAATTATAATGAAGAAATATATAATATTCTCAATGCTATTAATTGTAAGTTCTTTTTCTTTAGTTCAGGCAGAAACATTTGGCTATGGCCGAACTGAAACTATCCCGATAAACTATTCTCTAATACCTACAGTAAACAACTCACAATATTTCGACGGCTATTCCGTTTCAACACTTTATACTTATTATAAATCTTTATTAGATACTGCTTATGATTTAGTTTATGCACCAATTACAGAACCACTATCTTTACATCTTAATGGAGATAATTCTCCGACTGCGGATATTGATTGGGATAATAATAAAATCTCAAACTTAGCTGACCCAACACTTGACCAAGACGCAGCGACTAAGAAATATGTAGATGATAATGTTATACCCGCAGTAACAGACTACTGGAAAACAACGACAGCACAGACAGGATTGACTGGCGACAAGACAGGGAGTTTTGATTTGACAACTACTGGAGATATAGAAGCAGAAGAGGGAACTTTTAATGGAAGGCTACTTATTCAGGGTGGAACAACACAAATTATAGTCCCAAGTAATAGACTTTCTCCTTTTACTTCAACTTCACAAACCAGAGGTATAGATGTCGGGGCTTATCATAGACCAACTTCGGATAAAGACAAGAAAAGCGAGGGTATAGGTGGTTTTAATGTTATCGGTGGGGATAAGTTTATTGCAGGGGCAACTACAACTGCTTTGTCTTTTGGTAATGTCGCTTTATGGACGGGTTGGGCTGGGCTAGATAATGGTGGAAGTCCTTTTCTTGATTGGTATGGAATGGATACTTATGCTGTAAATGGATTAGGGGCAGTAGCAACTGCGAAAGATGTTATCGGACATAACTCTAGGTCGGCAGAGGGAACAACGAGAGTTTACGGAAATATTTATAATACTATTATAAGAGCAGCAACGACAACTTTAACAGTAGACGGGGACGAAACAATTTTAACTTTAGAAAAACCAACAAAAGGAGTTAATAATAAACAAATACAACTAGAAGGAACTGGTGACGGAACTGGGACTTGGTATGACACAGAAAGAATTTACAGTGATGGAAATTCTTTAGTTGTAAATGATTTTAATGTTTCAGGTAATTTTACAGGTAATCAAATTTATGGCGGAATGTGGTATCATAATCATACTGCAACAACTAGAAGTTTTGCTTCTGCGGATACTTGGTATCCTTTATATTTCACAGATGCAACCGATTTAAATGGTTTTACTTCTGAAGGAATTGCAGTTGGTGGAGTTAGTAATTTAACCGCACAAGTTGCAGGAGTTTATCGTGTTGATTATATGGGTATTGGAAGTGGTCAAAATAATCATATTTATTTAACCAATATTATGGTTAATGGAATTGAAAAACCTAAATGTGGAAATCATCATAAAATGGCTGCCGGTGGAGATGTAATAACTCAGTCAGGAAATTGTATAATAACTTTAGCAGTCGGAGATGATGTCGGAATTTCAACTCAAGATATGGGTGGAACTAGTAACGGAGAATATTATGGTGGGAATTTAAATGTAGTGAGGATAGGTGATTAATATGGATACGGGTAAACTGAAGATGGCGAATAGTTAGATGATTAATCTTTATATAGTTGTTGGTTAATTTTGAGTGTTGTCATTATGTAGTTTTTTTCGGTGGGTTTAAATAGTAAATAATATTGGTTTAATTATCCTTGGATGCCCATAACATCTTTGGACGAGTGATGTGAAAATGAGTGATGTAATAAAAAAACGGCTGAGTGAAAGTGAGGGAAAAGATATAAAGTTATTTATGCACAATGGTTTTAAGTACGAAGGAAAATTAACAAACTCTGATGATATTTATGTTGAAATATTAGATTATAGATCTAGCTCTTATATTATAAAGAAGATTGTTGATGTTAGAAATGTTGAGGTGAAACAATGAGTGTAACTGTTCCGACTAAAGATGTAGGTGAAGTTAAGGATGTTAGAAATAAGAATGCTAGCTATAAAGAACAACTTGAAGATAGAGGCGAAGAATATATTAGGAGGCAATTACATATAAAATGAATCCAGAAAGAGAGGTTGAAATTAAGTTATGGGATTGGCTTAAATGCAAGAGTGAATCAGTTAAGAATGTTTATTTTAATTCTAAGAACGAAGTTGGGGCTGCGGTATTTAGAATCACTGGAGAGGTTAAAACAAAACCAGATTTAGTTATTGAGTTTGTTAATCCATATACTCATGATTTAGAATATATGGCCATAGAAGTTAAGGATGCATCTAAAAGTGGTAATGTTAGAGGAGGAACAAAAGTGTTTGAAGAATATTTACTTAATGTTGTAAATAATAAGACAAAATATTTTGTTGACGATAAAGAAATAAAGATTAAGCATTTTGCAATAGCCACACAATTTTCAGAAGAGGGGCATTTAAAGAAGAATGAAGGATTAGAATTTAATGAATCCATGAGAGGAAATACAACCATAGGGAATAAAATTGTGCCATATTTTGAATTTTCTGGGACTAAAGAAATACATCGTGGTATGGTAACGTCTTTTGCTAAATATAGAAAAGATAATAAGACTGGCAAGAAAGAACTACCATCTATAGGAATTTTAGTTTCAGATGTTTTAATTAATTTTAGTAAGGATGAATTAGAAAAACAGCCAGGAACCAATGGGAATCCAATATATCAAGCAGTTACATTTAATTCTTGGAAAGGGAGGTGGTCACAATGTCTGATGAAGATATAAGGAATTTCTATAAATATTTAGATCATAAAGAAGAATCGGAATTAAGATTAATAAAGCCTAGATGGAAGGATCAACCCAAGCAACCAGTAACTGTGTTTGTTAAAAATGAAGATGAATTTGTTGATGCCATAAAGAAATATGATGGTCAGTTAAATATTTATGTTGGTATCAATGAAAGAAAGGTTGGTGGTAATAAAGACGATGATATAAAGAAGATAACCTGCATAGGCCATGACATTGATGCACATGATGGAGGAACTGATAGTATTAAGATTTCTAAAGCTTGTGCTGAATGGATTAGAAAAGATATGCTAGCTAGAGGATATAAGGAACCGCTTGTATTGTGTTCTGGTCGTGGGTATTGGGTATTGCATAAAGTTCCTGGAATTGAGAATACTCAAGATAATGTAAAAAGAATAAAAGAGTTTGGCAGAATTATGAAGGAAAAATACGAGCTGAAAGGTATTGAAATGGATACTACAGTTTATAACCCATCTAGAATTGCTAGAGTTCCTGGAACAACAAATGTTAGTGATAAAGAAAATTTTGCTAAAGCATTCATTACAAACTACCCAAAAGATAATGAAGATGAAAAACTACAGGGAGAAATATTGAATATAGATATTAAAGCAAAAACAATTAATCCAAACACCAATACTGTTGATAAAGATAAAGACTGTCCATTTCTTAATTATTGCTTGATGCATGAGGTTCCATCTGGAGAGAGACATAAGGTTATCAGTAGAAACATGAGTTTATATTTATATGACCATCCATTGAAAGATGATTTAAAAGTACAATATGCTAGGGTGCAGCAGGGTAGTGAAATTGAATTGAACACATGGCTTGCTAGTATTGAGAAGAATGGTGTTGAGAATTTTCCTTTTAGTTGTGGTGAGATGATAAACTTCCAAAAGAAATATAAAATTCCTTTGAAGTGCAGGGGTTGTCCTAAGTTTAGAAAATATCTTAGCGAACAAAAATCTGAAGATAAAGCTAAAGAGCTAAATGTTATACAGGATTCAGATTATTCTAATTTACAAAAAGATGTATTTACTGCACTTGCATTGAAAGATAGAGATAAGGCAACTGAGTTAATAGTTAAGCAGATAGAAAAGGATAATCATATTTATACTACCAGAGATGATGTCAAGTCTGAAATGTGGATATATAAAGAAGGTGTTTATGTTCCACAGGGTAAATCATTCGTTAGAGAGTTTTCTAGGAACATACTAGAGGATGCCTATACTGTTCAGCTTTCAAATGCTATAGTTTCTAAGATTGAGGCAGATACATTTATTGAACATGATGAATTCTTTAATACTAACATTATTGATGAAGTTCCTTTGCTAAATGGTATATTAAATATTATGACAAGAGAAATGAGTGAACATACTCCAGAGAAGATATTTTTTAATAAGTTACCAATTAACTATGATGAAAGTAAAGATTGTCCAAATATTCATAAGCATTTTAAATCTACTTTGAAAGATTCAGAAAGTGTAGATGTTATGGAAGAGATTTTTGGTTATTTATTATTAAAAGAATATAAAATTGAGAAGGCATTTATGTTTGTTGGATATGGTAGAAACGGAAAGTCTAAAACAATAGAATTAATGAAGAGATTTATTGGTGCAGAGAATTGCTCGTCACTTCCATTAAGATCATTAACTGAAGAATCTTTTAGCCTATCTGAATTGTTTGGTAGGATGGCAAACCTTGCTGCCGATTTAAGCAAGACAGATTTAAAGGAAACTGGAATGGTTAAAAGTTTAATTGGTAGGGACACAATTCAGGCCCATAGAAAATACCTAAGGGATTTGAATTTTGTCAATTATGCCAAGATGGTTTTTGCTGCAAATGAACTTCCAAAGATTTATGATACAACAGATGGATTCTGGACTAAGTGGGTTTTATTAGAATTTCCATATAAATTTGTTACTGAAGAAGTTTATAATAATGAAGTTGATAAATCTATGTTGAAAATAATGGATCCTGATATTATTGAGAAATTAACTGAAGAAGGTGAATTATCTGGTTTGCTTAATTTTGCTTTAGATGGACTTGATAGACTATTAGAAAAGAAAGATTTTAGTTATTCTAAAAGTACAGCTGATGTTAAAGATATGTGGATAAGAAAATCTGATAGTTTTACCGCATTCTGTTATGATCATCTTGAAGAAAAGGAATATGATAGTATAACAAAAAAGCAACTTAGAAAAGTTTATCATAAATATACTAAAAAACATAAGGTTAGTAGTTGTTCAGATAAGGCAATTTATATCACTTTAGAGAATATGTTTGGAGTTACTGATTCACAAAATTCTAGTTATGAAAGAATTTGGGATGGTCTTGCTTTTAAAAATATGGAGGAAATTGGCAAAAAAGCCAAATCTTAACACCTTTAACAGCTTTTTCTGACCTTAGGCAAATATTTTATTTTACCTATAGGGGTCAAAAAAGGTGTTAATCCTGTTAATTTGAAAATTTAATGGCAATTAAAGAAAACTCCCGTAAAAAACAATTCCAGGATGCCCTAAATCATATTGAGATAATGAAACAAAGATCTCCAGTAAGAATAGAAGACGTAAACTATTTATTAGATGTTGGTTCTAGATTGCTAATGACATTTGAAGAGATGGAAAAATCAAGAGGAAAATGGAGGGCCAGAGCTGAAACAGCCGAAGCACAACTAAAATGAAAAATCAATGTCCTTACATGGAAAATGGTGGCGGCCAAAAAAGATGTGTTCATAAGAATGGTAGAGGTGATTGTATCTATAAGAATCCAGAGAAATGCCCCATTATAAAGGATTCCCCACAAAGTACAAGAACATTTCTTAGAGAGGCTAATAGACGTATTCAGAGGCTATGTGGCAAGAGGACTGATAATGAATAATAAAGCCCGTAAAGCCCTAAACGCTTGTTTCGGATCAGTCCAATTTAGTAATGAAAGCAGAATATGTAAGAAGTGCCAACACTTTAAACATTGTAAGAAGATTAGAAGAACTAAAGCAGGAGAGTTGTTGTAACTATTGAGTTATAAGAAAAGCTTATATACTACTACTACTACTATAAAACATGGAAGAAAAAATAAAAGTCAAATGCTATCATTGTGATTATGAGTGGGAATGCAAATCAAAAGCTCTAATGGTTACTTGCCCTAGCTGTATTAAGAAAACTGTGAGGGTGATTAAAAAATGAATCCTTGGCAAATATTAATCCAAAAAAGGGTAGGTGATACAAAATACCCAACACTTAAAAGGATTAAAGCGGGAAAGTTCATCTTAGGGATTGCTGCATTACCATTGGGAACATCTGTATTATTCCCAGTTGGTGCAGCTTTAATGATTCCAATTAAGCCAAGTCTATGGGCTAAAGATAAAATCCGTTCTTTAAATGATTGGAGGAAATTAAGATGAAACTAATTAACCTTTGTGAATACACCCTCAGACAATCCCTATCAGATACAGGAAAATATCCTAAGCTGCCATTTATCACAGCCCAGGAACTAATTGATGATCTAAATAATGAAGGAGGTAATAAATAAAATGGAAGAAGAACAAAATATCTTGGATGCAAAAATCGGAAACAAGGAAGTTCCAAAAAATACAGTAAGTCCAGCAAAGGTAACAATCGCAAGTGTAACTATTAAGAGAGAAAACAAAGAAGGAAAGAAAATGGATACACCTTTAGCTGAATTTCACATTAAGCACCCAGACAAAGATGAGCTTTTAAAGATAACAAAAGTAAAGTATCTTGATGGTGAAACTCTAAAGGCAGTTGGCTTTTGGGTACAAGTAGATCCTGACGGAAACTTCTACAAAGGTTCTGCTGTAGAAAGAATCCTAAGTAAACTAGGATGCGAAACATTAGCAGATACTGTTGGAAAAGAGATTGACACTATCGAAGAAAGTAAGGATAGTCCGTATCTTTGTTTAAAAGCATATTAATAACCTGGAGAAAAAGAAACTTTATTATTCGTGGCCTTTATTTTAATAGGCCCTTCATACTCACCGAGGGATTCCCCCTCTCATAAAAGTCCTGGGGTGAGCCAGGCACGATTTTTGGAGCAATCCACTTATCACCTTTTGCCTCCCCTTCGGGGGAGGTTTAAAATCACAATGGAAGAAAACAAGAACTACGGAGGACAAGAAATGAAACCAAAAGCATATACAATACATTGTTCAATTTGTGCAAGAGTTCTAGGAATATCAATAGAAAAAATACAAAAAGAACTTCACTCTCCAATTTTATATTGTATGGATTGTGCTAAGAAAGAATTTAATAGTCAGGAAAGCCTAAATGTTGAGAAGCTGGATGAAATGCCAGATTACGAGACGACAGATAGGGTGGTCGCTAAGGATACCCGTATTCCTTCCAACGATAACGATAAAGTTATCCATCCTGACAGCTTACTCAAAAAAAGAACTCACAGAAAATGTGATGATAAGTATTTTGATGAATTGCCAGTAACTCACTGCCCACTTAAAACTAAACAGGACGAGAAAGATAGTTAATACGAACAATGGATAAAAATAAAAGAATAAAACCAAGATACCCGAATATGAAAACTTCACAAGTAGTTAAATGTCCTCACTACGAAGGAGATGGATATGGATATAATTTGAATAGAATAGAGTTTCTATTTTGCGAAAGTTGTAACAATGGATTACTATCTCAAATGATTGAACAAAAAAAACTAGAAGAACAATTAAATTCGCAAACCAAACCAAAGACGAAATGAAAAGAGTAAAACAATTCAATAATACTAAGGATTTAAACAACTATCTAAAGTATGAAGCAGAAGAAGGAGAAGTTGTAGAATTAAATGAAGTAGCCGATTGGACACATCCTAAAAGGATAACTCGGTTCGTCAACTGATTAGAATGGGAAACAAAATATATAATGGTGATAGCATAGAGCTAATGAAAGAGTTAGAAGATAACACCATAGACTTAACTGTAACCTCTCCACCTTATGACAACCTAAGGGATTACAATGGATTCAAATTTGATTTTGAAGGTATAGCCAAAGAGCTATTTAGAATTACAAGGGAAGGCGGAGTTGTTGTATGGGTTGTCGGAGATGCCACCATAAAAGGAAGCGAAACTGGAACAAGTTTTAAACAAGCATTATATTTCAAAGAGATAGGATTTAGATTACATGATACAATGATTTATGCAAAGCAAAATCCAGTACCATATTATCATAATAGATATAATCCACAATTTGAATATATGTTTATTTTTTCTAAAGGTAAGCCAAAGACA
>Ga0222697_1000590_pt1 | contig 15335 bp, 24 predicted proteins | sample AntAcemetage1402_FD_179835 | JGI IMG/M metagenome (GOLD analysis project Ga0222697, IMG submission 179835) | Saline water microbial communities from Ace Lake, Antarctica - #1402 | ecosystem: Environmental > Aquatic > Non-marine Saline and Alkaline > Saline | place: Antarctica: Ace Lake... | reverse complement strand
CCCCCTTGCTCAAGTTCATGCCTTGCTCAACAGTCGAGCGGATTGTCCACGACCCGGAGGGATTCTCCTTCTACAGGATCGTGTTCCCGGACGGACGAACATCGCCTCACTTCATTACTGTGCAGGCTATCCGGCGAGCACCTGACAAGGATCTCGATGAGAACGACCTCTGGGTGCTACAAGGGGTCGCCAACACGCTTACAACCGCGTACTCGGCTATGGAGCACGGACACAGCAAGGTCGTCGTTGCAGCCATCAAGGGAGCTTACGAAGAGCTTTGCGCTTACATGGATTGGACCCCAGAGGGAGGCCTCTAAGATGCCAAATAACGAGACGCACGATAACTGCATGTTCCCAGTTAGCAGGCCCCTTGCCATTCAGATAGGGCTTCACTCCCGGAGTTTCACAGCCATCTCGACGACAGCACCGAGGAGCTACGACCACGAGGGAAGGACCATCGAATACTACGACGGCGGCGAGTACAGAATCGTTCTCATCGACATCGACATAGTGCAGCGACAGGTAGCCAGATACCTTTCAGGGAACCATGGTAGCGCCATGGTAGAGGTAGGTAGGAGCGAGGAGAAAAGCTGCGAAGAATGGATGTGGAAGTGCATCTTCGGGATGGAAGAATGAGCGCCCGATCGGATGTCAAACTCTATCTGAATGAGGTCGAGGTGGCTCACGACACCTACGAACGATCGTGTGATGCATACATCAAGAGCATCGGCACTGACAAAGAAGACGAGATGCGAAGAAAACTTGATGAAGCGAACGAAACGTGCAGGAAGGAAATTAAACGCGCCATGGGCGAGGTAGATCCGACGGAGAGTGAACCCATGAGAGAAATAACAATCTGCGTGATATGTGAGAAGCCTTTGAAGCCAAACAGGGAACACGTTGACACCTGCGGAGAGAGATGCTTCAAGAAGCTGCTCAAGCGACAGCGAGCACACTTACAGAGGAACGAGGAGGCAGCATGATTTGGGTAAGCAGGGATTCAAAGAAAGGAAGCCTACCGATCAAGAGTTGGTGTGCAGCCCCGGACGAAGGCGCAGTCCGACAGGCAATGAATTTGGCAGACCATCCAGCGACGTTCCACCACATAGCGATGATGCCTGACGCAGGGAAGGGATTCGGCATGATGATCGGAGGTGTTATGGCCTGCCGGGATGCGATTATCCCTTCCGCAGTCGGATACGACATCGGATGTGGAATGATTGCAGCCCCGACGAAGTTGAGCCACCTCGATGAGGACGAACTTCGATGGATTATTGATGAGATCAAACGGCGGATTCCTGTCGGATTCAATCGGCATCAGGAACCTCAAGAGTGGCACGGGTTCGATTCCGCCCCGAACATCCGCGTCGTTCAATCAGAACTTGAGAACGCGAGGAAGCAGCTTGGGACGTTGGGCAGCGGGAACCACTTCATCGAAATCCAGAAGGGCGATGATGGGCAAATCTGGGTGATGATTCACAGCGGAAGCCGACACCTCGGACACGAGATAGCCTCAGAATTCATGGCTACCGCAGAAGCACAATGCGATCAGTGGCACTCGAAACTACCCCCCGGCAGAAAGGACGATAGCCTCGCTTTCCTCCCCACAGGAACGGACGCAGGCAAGATCTATATTCAAGCGATGGACTTTGCCCTCAAGTACGCGCAGGCAAACAGAGACGCGATGATGGCTACCGTTCAATCCATATTCAATGAGCACTGCACTTCTGCACCGTTCGGAACGGCTGTGAATATCCACCACAACTTCGCAGCGTTAGAGCATCATTTTGGAGAGGATGTTTGGGTCCATCGCAAAGGGGCAACGCAGGCGAGAGAGGGACAGACGGGAATCATCCCTGGAAGCATGGGAACGGCAAGCTACTTGGTTCAAGGGTTAGGCAATAGGGAATCGTTCGATAGTTGCAGCCACGGAGCAGGAAGACCGTGTTCAAGAACAGCGTTCAAAAACAGCCACACCATCGAAGAGTGCGAGGCCTCGATGAAAGGGATCGTCTTCGGAGGATGGGGAGTTGACAGGAGGGGGAACCCGGACATCAGCGAAGCCCCCGGAGCTTACAAAGACATCGAGACAGTTATGGCGGCGCAGGAAGACCTAGTTCGCCCACTGCTGAAGTTGACACCAATCGGCGTAGTCAAGGGATAGGGAGGAACCATGAAAGCCATCAGGCGATACCGGCTCAAAATGCAGTCGAAGCGAACCGACATACGGATGCCACGAGGAACCGACATCCTTTGCGTTACTTCCGAACGTGTAGACGACAGCATGGGCATCTTTATCTACGCGATGGTCCCAGCCCTAACGACAGAGAAGGAAGTCGAGAGCGTAGAGACACGCAGATTCGAGTTGCTTATTGGCAACGGAGACTACCTCGAAGACGCAGACCGTGAGTTCATCGGAACAACGAAGCACATGGGAGGCGCATATAGAGTCTTTCTATTCGAGAAAACATAAAGGGCTTGACACGAAGCACTGGGACGGAGTATAACAAGGGCAGGCAGGAAGGGAGCATGAGAATATGAAACGTATAGGGATCACAGCAGTAGCAATCGTGCTTGTAGCAGCAGTTCTCGTAAGCGCTGGATGGAATGAAGTTCCAGACGATCTTTACTCGACCGTCTTCATCAGTGATTGGCAAGGGACACGGGAAACGATGGTTGCATTCTCGGATTGGAGTTTGGAGTTCATTCTTGCACTTCTTGATGAAACAGATCGAGCCAACACAGAAGCGATGTACGAAATGGTTGACGTGATTTGCGAGAACAAATGGGGCGACGGATTCCGCGCGATCTACGTTTACGTGTCCCCAATGACAGGGCATGAAGGCGATACATATTTCTGGCCCACGAACATCGTATTTGGTCAAGACAACAGGGCTTGGGAAATAAGCTACGAAGATTGCATTGCGGGCTTCACCGATAGCTTCAGCGGTCGTGTCTACGGAATAATGGACGGATTCATTGTTCTCCCAGAGCAACTTGACACTACAAGAGAGTTCACGATTTGGTATGACGATCAGAAGACTACGCTTGGCCCCATCTACTAAGGGCAGGCAGGAAGGGAGACAATATGAATTTCACCGGATGGAGCGTCACAACCACTCTCGCTTGGATAGGAGGGATTGTCGTAGCTTGGATTCTACTGGCAACAGCAGGGTTCATAGTTCAAGAGCAGTATTGGCAGGGAGAGCAACGCCTAGAGGCAGCGGTCCACCAAGAGGTGCAGAAGCAGCTTGAAGGCAAACCTAACATCACGCTCCGTTTCTATCCATGGACCGAGCTAGAACAACTTCCGTTAGAGGAGGGACTATGATGTGCCCATTCTTAGCAGCGGGAATCATCGGGGCCGCAGGAAGGCCGGAAAACGAAGAACTCGCGAAAGAAGCCAAGTGCGCGAAAAACTCATGCCAGATGTGGAACCCCACGAAGCTCAACTGCAACCTTCTCCTAGCAGCACTATCCACACAGGAGCTACCCGACAGGAGAGGAACCGGACTGAAATGACGAAGCCATTAGAGGAGGAACTATGAGCGACAAACAACCCCAGATCGCAACACCGACATACGAGAAGCAGATGTTCGTCAATATGTATGGCGAGCGGTTCGTCTTCGAGAAATCAGATAAGTTTCCAGCGGGAGTTTTCTATGGCGATGAGACGGATTGGAAAACGGTCGAGCCAGAGAAGATGTTGAATGATTTCATCCTGTCTGAAGACGAAACGCCATGGGTCTTTGCTATGATGATGAGGGTTCCCGCTCTAACACGCGCGATTGCAAAGAAACTCGGAGTTACAGGCAAGAAATGACGAAGCCATACAGGGAGAGAAGCTACGGAGAGATTCAACGCGCTCTCAGGGCCACAGAGTCAGAAGACCTACGGACGCTCATCAGCCTTTGCACAGGTAGATTCTGCAAGCTCTCATCGAAGCCAGATCAACCCGGGGACACCGCGCAGTACAGAGACGTAAGGAACATCTCGCTAGATGCTGTAGACGAGCTACGCAGGAGAGGCGAGTACGAGCACGAACCGTACAAGTCACCGAGGAGCCACATCGAGACACTAGGGAGGCAGGCAGGATGACAGCGAAGAAGACACCGCAGGAGAAATGGCAGGAGTGGCAGAAGAACCACCTCAGCCCCACGAAGAAGATCATGAGAGGGAAGGCCACGAAGAAGCGTAAGCGCGATCAAGCAGCCGATGCCAACAAGGAACACCGGCAGAAGCGAATGGCAAAGCGCAAACGAGCGAAGCGACGCAGGGCGAAAAGCATGTGGCCTCGGAAGGTAAGACCCCAAGGCCTAAGAGGATGGAGCTACTAATGGGCATCCCAACACCACGAGACAAGGCAGCGCAGGAAGAGCACCGGAAGTTCCGACCGAAGTTCTTTAAGTACGTCAAAGATATGCTCCTCACGACACCGGCAACCAGAAAGCTCATCGAACTTATGGCGCAGAACCTATCGACCTTCACGCTTGAGACAATCAGGCAGCGTTTGGAGGACGGCAAGATCGACATCAGCACGTTGCCCATGGCCGGGGCAGAACCATGGAAGGTGGAAATCCTGAAGGCTGTAGCTGTATTGGACGAACCGGAGCGTGACTACCAAAAGAGAATCGACGAGGCAATCAGCATCATGAACGATGTAGTCACAGGAGGCAGCGCATGAAATGGAAAACCATGAAGCCCCCCAAGAGAGAGATAGACATTGAGTTGCTACACACGTTGCTCTTAGCAGCGAAGAACAACCCCGACGCAGAGATCCGAGCGAGATCATTGTCCTCAGCTATCAAAATCGTTGCGAGCTTCAAAGGAGGCAACGGATGACAGATTGGATCTACATACAGGTGTGGCAGGCAACCATCGGGTTCGCGCTTATCGGCATAGGCGGATTCATTATCGGATGCCTTGTAGCAACGACATTCCACTCGCGCCGCGCAGCCATACTCGCCTTCGCATTAGGCATCGCGCTTATCGTGTGCGGCTGCTTTCTCGCAACCACGGAAACGATAGCAAGGGGCGGATGATGCAAGCGCACCGAATCACAATCCTCATCGTAGACCACGACGGGGTAGGAGAGGAAGACGCACGAATGCTCATCCATAACGCACGATACCCAAACCACTGTCTGAGTCCGCATGTAATCTCCTTCGAGACGGCAGAGATCGGAGAGTGGGACGATGACAACCCGTTGAACTCCAAGGGAACGCAGGCAGCCGAAGTCGAACGCCTATTCACTCCGACGAAGAACTTCGCCTACTGCCATGCTTGCGATTCGCTTCGCCCTTACCCGACAGAACCGGGAGAGTGGGAATACCTAGAAGACCCCGGAATGCGTCGAGCACTCGAAAGCCCGGAGCATTGGAAGCGCGTCACTGTCAAGGCGAACCCCGAAGGAATGACCATCACGGAACACGGCAAGACGGTACCTCGATGGTGGCCCACGACAGCCAAGTGGCGACCGTATGAGACAGAGCCACAGGAAGACCCTAAAGCGAGTGGATAGGACGAACACACGGAACACACCGAACGATTGATTTAACGCCCCTTTGAGAACATTTCATAGGGGCATTTGCTTTGCCAGCATTTCAGACATAGACTGTCTCTAGAGCAGGAGGGAGGCAGAACATGTCAGAGAAGTTATTCGAGGGGTTGGAAGCTCTAGGAGGGAATGTCCCAACGCTCGCAACGCCGTTTCTTTATGGCGTCGCAAAAGGGGATGTCTCGGGAAAATCAAAGCTACGAATCATGGGATACAACAACGATGTCGACGCAGCCGTTGAAGACCTATGGACGAACGGAGGCACGTACGTTCCTCCAACTGCCGCGATGGGAATGGAAATCGTTTCCGCTGCCGCTGCCGACGCTGGCGTGGTTATCAAGAGCGGCACTTCGGATTCGATAACCTGTGTGTCCAGCACGAACGACAGTTGTATCATAACGTTGACGGACGCTGCCGTTGACTTTCTGGCCGCGACGATTGTTGCCGCAGGGGATTACGTTCTATTGGAAACGGATCACGCCAAAGCCGTAGTGCTCACCGTCGCACAACACGTTCTGACGATGAGATCCTATGACGGCGCTGATCCTACACCTGCACAGCCATACAGAATTGTCGATGATTCAGCCGGAGGAACCGGCGTGAAGGTTGTCGCTATTCACTATCTCGATGGCGACTATGCAGAGGCCGAAGAGTATGTGGTCCTCGACGGAACGACACCCGTGCTTACAGCGGCGGTGGACATCTTGCGCGTCAATGCCATCCATACGATCTTCGCGGGGACAGGCAACGCAGCGGCTGGTCAGATCGACCTTCGCCATCTTGCAGACACGCCGATCTACCGCTCGATTCCGATTGATTTCAACAGTGACTCAGACGGCTTCTATACTGTGCCTTCTGGGAAAACTCTCTACATCTCCACTTGGCAGATAGGATCTGGAACCGGTTCAAACAATCGAGCGTGTCAAGCATGGCTTCGGGCGACAGCAGACGATCACGGCTACTACACGATTGGAAGATGGGACACAAAGGGCATGGCATTAACGCAGGATTCCACGATCTTTATCCCGATGTTAGCCCCGTTGAAAATTCCAGCATTGGCAGACGTAAAGGTTAGCGCCAAGTGTCAAGAGACAAACTCGAAAATGTCTACGCATTTCGAGGGATGGCTCGAATAGCAACAAATGCGCTAGAATAGGTAGAGAGGTGTGACCCATGCCCGAACAGCCGACAGCAGCCCCAGAGACGACCTTAGAGAACGTTGCCGACCTCCATGAGATCGGCCTTACAGGATTGAAGCGCAGGGGGGGAACTATCCACGAGGAATTCCTTCCAGAGCTTCAAGGCAAGCGAGGCCGAAAGATTTACACGGAGATGGCAGAGAACGACCCCGTCGTTGGGGCCATTCTTTTTGCTATCGAGCAACTTGTCCGAGGGGCAGATTGGGCAGTCACTCCAAGCAGCGAGGACGAAGCAGATGTCCAAGCAGCGGAGTTCCTAGAGCAGTGCATGGAAGACATGAGCCATTCGTGGGAGAGCTTCATCACAGAAGTCTTATCATTCTTGAAATACGGATGGTCGTACTTCGAGGTCTGTTGGAAAACGAGAGACGGCAAGGAAGTAGAGCCGACGTTTGAAGACCCGAACCCGGCAACGAGCAAGTTCGATGATGGGCTTCTCGGAATCAGGAAGCTCGCAGTCAGAGGGCAGGACACATTACAGGGCTGGGCATTTGACGAAGGCGGAAGCGTTCGAGGCATGAATCAAATCGCCCCCCCCGACTACCATCCACAGTTCATTCCTATCACAAAATCCCTTCTGTTCCGAACCACCGAGGCACGAGGGAACCCGGAAGGACGCGCACTTGACCCATCAACTCCGATCATAACACCGGGCGGATGGCGAACAATGAGAGATCTTCAGGAAGGGGATAAAGTATTCGACGAATCCGGGCGCGTTAGATATGTGCTTGCAACTGCTGATTGGCAAGATCGCCCACGCTATGCAGTCACGTTCAATTCCGGAGAGACTATCATTGCTGACGAGGAGCATCTTTGGGGGACAACGAAAGTATGGGAACGGTCGAAAGAAATAGAGCCTAGGATTCGCACTACGCGCGAAATCTACGAAACCCAGAAGAATACGAACGGAATCAGCAACCACGCAATCCGCTGGGCTGCGGAGCTTGACTACCAGGAACAAACCCTCATAGTAGATCCATATGTTCTTGGTCTATGGCTTGGCGACGGAACGACGCTGGCGGCATCCATCTCAACGCATGTAGACGATGTAGAAGAGTTATGCGCGATCCTTGAGGAACAAGGAAGCCCCGTAACAAGCGTCGATAACAATGGGCCGGAAGACGGGAAAGGGCGTCTATTACGGCTGGCGCACCATGGGTTGCAGGGCAAGCTCAGAGCTATCGAGGTATTTGGGAATAAGCATATACCAGAGCAATATCTCCGCTGTTCGATAGAGCAACGGAAGTCCCTTCTTTGCGGATTGATGGATAGCGATGGGACAGTAGACAAAGACGGACGCTGCGAATTCACGAATACAAACATGAATCTTGTTGACTCATGCGCGGAGCTTGTTAGATCCCTAGGTTGTGGAGCATCGAAATCGTTAAGGCATAGAGCTAACGGGATAGACCATATGCAAGATAGCTTCTGTGTCAAGTTCACATCGCGATTTATACCATTCAGATTGTCTCGGAAAAGGGACAGGATAAAGCCAATCAGAGCGAGGGAGAATCATTACATTGTCGATGTGACAAAGATTGATAATGGGGCAACACGATGCATTGAAGTTGATGCTCCATCTCATCTATTCCTTGCAGGAAAGTCCATGATTCCAACACACAACAGCATCCTTCGCAGCGCATACCGTCCGTGGTATTACAAGATGAATATCGAGGAGACAGAGGCTATCGGAGTCGAGCGCGACCTCGCAGGATTGCCAGTCATGTACGTTCCTTTCGAGGTTCTTATGGACCCCAGCAAGGCAGCGCTCAAACAGTCTCTTGAAGACATCATTCAGAACGTACGACGCGATGAGCAGGAAGGCGTACTAATGCCGGTAGACCCGGAGCACCCGGAGCTATACAAGTTCGAGTTGATGACCACCGGAGGAACCCGGCAGTTCGACACGAACGAGATCATCCTTCGATACGACGCCCGGATTGCCGGAGTTGTGTTGGCAGACTTTGTTATGATCGGACACGAGGCGGTCGGCTCATTCGCTCTAGCAACAGAGAAGCGACACATCTTCGAGAAGGCCGTCCTCGGCTGGATGGATGCTATTGCAGGAGTATTGAACACGCATCTAGTTTCAAGGCTCTTTGACATCAATACCGCAGCGTTCTCAGGGCTTGAGGAACTTCCGAAGATCGGCTATTCGATGCCGCATGTTCCGACCTTGGAAGAGGTTGTCGACACCGTTACGAAGCTGAGCGACGCAGGGGCAGAACTGTTCCCGAACCTTACGCTTACGAACACCATTCTCACGCTCGCAGGATTGCCGGAGGTAGAGGAAGGCGACTTGAATACTATTCAAGAATTCGAGCCAACAAAGACCACCTCAGAAGCGACGAAGAAGGCAAGGACCAAGATACCAGTATCGGAGCTACTAGAAGTAGTGAAGAGCCTATAGGGAGGGGCCATGCAGACAGCACCCCTTTCAGGCCCGACATACGAGACGCATTTCATTCGGTATGGGAACAGGATCATCGTCAAGGCAGCCATCCCTACCAAGTCAACGGCAGAGCTATACGCGAATGAGATGCGAGCGGCTTGGGTAAAATTCTCAGAGAAGATTTCACACGCAGCTATCCTAGAGGCCATCGAAGACGGCGCACCGATGATGCTTGTCAACGGATTGCCTTTCGACAAAGGATTAGCGCAACCACTTCTCGTGGGCTATGACGAGTTTCCGAAAGCCACGTTCGTAGACAACGGAACAAACACCCTACAAGGATTGAATTCAGCAACACCTTTCAGCATCCTCAACCCCCGTTCAGTTGCGTTTCTAAAGACCTATCAGTACGGACTTGTCACAGCGATTGTCGAAGAACAAAAGGCCGTCATTGCAGCGGCGATCCTAGACTCCTTTACGAGAGGGCTTGGGGGATACGAAGCGGCAAAGCTATTCCGAGGCCAGATAGGCCTTACAACACGGCAGGCAGGCGCTCTTCGGAAGTTCGCAGAACGACAGTCAACGCTTGGCGTGAGGCCCGATGTAGCAAGCAGGAGAGTTGCACGATACGAGGCCCGGCTTCACAAGTATCGAGCCGACAGAATTGCACGAACGGAACTCAATCGGGCAGCCAACGCAGGAGAGATCGAAGGCTACAGACAGGCAGCGGACCTTGGCATGATAGACCGAGCGAAGACAAAGAAGCATTGGCTCAGCTACCTAGACAACCGCACGAGCGACTACTGTGAATCCAACGACGGACAGGTAGCGTTTCTTGACGAACCGTTCGAGGAAGGATTTGACTACCCACCGGCACACCCGCATTGCAGAAGCACGACCTGGGTAGAGTACGTCCTGAAGAAGCCTGGAGCGACAGCCGAAACACTCCCGAATGTTCCAACCGGAGGCTATCGACCAGCGAAGATGCAACCGAGGAGCGGAGCGGCTGAGGCATGGAAGGAAAAACCAGTAGCGCAGCGACTCCTAGACGATGATAGGTTCAGATACGCCGTTGACAGAAAGAACGGAGGCGATCAATTCCTACGCGAGGTTTGGAAGGAACAGGGCTTCGCAGGCAAGCCACAAGTCGTTAGCAAAGAAGCGTTCGAGAAGATGATATTAGACATGCCAGAATCGCACGTTCTTACGAGAGGACATTTCTCAACAGACATGGCTCGCCAAATGATGTACGAAGAGTACTACGCAGGCAGCGGCATCTACGGCAACGGAACCTACACCGCCTATGGAAGAAGAGCGGCTGATGTTGCTTCTGGATACACAGGCTACAACGACGGAGTAGTGACACGGATGGCATTGAACAAGAACGCCAGGATCATCGACTTTCAGAAGGCAACAAACCTCGCGACCGCAGAAGGAAACGTAATCAACGCGAGGACGTTGGATATGTGGCAGGACTTCAGCAACGCCATGAAAGACGTTCCAATCGGAGGAACAAAGCCAGCGAGAGCAATCGCCATCGAGAAAGAGATAAATACTTTGAACCAAATGCGAGAGGTAACAAGCGACCCCGGACGTTGGGCCTCCATGATGGGATACGACGCTATCAATGTAATCGAGCAGAATTATATGGTTGTCTTGAATAGAACAGCACTTACGTTCGCAGAGATGTAAGCGGAAAGGGAGTATGATTGCAGCAACATGAATCCAGACATGAGCAGGAAGGCAGCCCGATTCTTCATGGAAACAAAGGTAGGGCGCGAGTTAGGCCCGATGAAGAGAGCGGAGTTAGCGAGGGAAGTTTCAGCAGCGGAGATAGTCGAGGACTTGCCGCGTGAATGGAGAAGGTGGTGGTACGAAGCCAATCGACAGCTTGGCATCAAACCCCAGTAGCACTATACTGTGGTGACGAAGGGTAGGTAGGCAATGAGCATAAACAAACACGACAGAGAATCAGGCGTAGGAAGAGACATCAGAAAGATCGGCCTCGAACACGGAGAGCTCGGACTCACCATCGGGGAACAACCGAGCGACAGCACATTCAAAATCGGCGGCGAGATAATCAACAACGTCTACCGAATCCTTATGGACATCGACGTGAAGCTCAACAAGAACTTCCTACTCGTCTACTTCTTTAACATCCCGGACTCCGGAGAGCAGCGAGGAATCATTGACCGTGACGAGTTTCGATCACGCCGCGTTTTCGAGATCCAGGGAGGACTCAACGGAGAGATTGTTGGGGAAGTATTCACAAAGGAAGGCGAGAGCTACCGGAACGCCCCCGACAGAGCGAACGTAGATTCCTTAGACATTATGGGACCCGGAGAGATTCTGACCCGCGTTATCGAGTACGGAAAGTTCACGATGCAGGAGATTGCGAAATCATTCGACGCCCTCGGAGAATTCATGCTCACTATGATGCCAGGGGTTGAAGAATACGCACGAGCTATGGAGGAAATCTGGGTTACAATAGACGGGTACACAGGCCCGAAGAAGCGTTGGATCAAAGGTCAATGGGAGGGGGTGAGATTTGATTCTCAAGGTGCAGGGAGCAAAAGACCAAGCAGGAGAGGAATGGCTCTTCATCGACAAGCTAGACGTACTCCGTGAAAAGAAGAAGGCACAACTCACGCAAGAGGAGTTCGATAAAGCGTTTGCCGAAGCAGACCATACGGTTATTACAAAGACCCCGGCAGAAGTCGGACCAGGAAAGATCAAGGTGGCTATCGTCACCGCTGTCAGAGCAGGAGGAACCAAGGTTACGGTCTTATTCGATACAGTCGCATATATCTGTAATGATCGCGGTGACACGCTAGAGAAAGTCTGGTCGTACTAGAACGAATGGAGGAAGGCAATGGGCAAGATCGTAGGAGCAGACGGCAAGCCAACAACAACGCAGGAGCAGGATGACTTGAAGGAAGCACTCAAAACCAGCGTCAACATCCGCGACCTCAAAGCAGGCGACGTCGTAATCGTTCGCGTCAAACCGAACATGATGTCACAGCAGGCAGTCGCAGGAATGATGGACTACTGGAAGCGTTACTTTATCAGCATTGGAAAGAAGTCCCCGTTGCTCCTTGTCTTCACGGACGAAGTTAGCTTCGAAATCCTATCTCTCGAAGACGCCTGTAATATGGTGGAGGGATTCTTGGATAACCCGGAGAAAGCACCGGAGGACAGCGCATGAACAAACCGATTAAGCGGGAATGGGCCAGGGCCTCAGACCTCACAGATAAACGATTCATTAGCATCAAGGAGCAGTTACAGACTATCGGAACAGATGTACGGAAGGCAGAAAAGGGGAATATCAAAGCCGTAACATCGCGCGCGTTCGATATGGATTCTCCAACGTGCCACACGAGGCAGTGGGAATGGCCTTGGGCAGCTATCCAGATGTTCGAGCACCTTTCTACCATCAAGGACCACAAGCCCCGATTAACGACGCTCGACGTTGGGAGCAGCTTCCGACCGTTTACTATCTACCTACAGCAGTTCAGCGACGTTCTCGCTATAGACGATTCCTCATATCCTTTTCTTGAGGACTTCTCGACTCTGTTACCGAAGTACGGAGCGAGCTTCCTTCCTATGAACGCAGCCGAAACCAACTTCGCAGACGGCATGTTTGACTATACGTTCATCATCAGCATGTTGGAGCACACGAGCAGAGCCACGATGGACGCCATTCTAGCAGAGGCGCAACGAGTTACGAAGCATCTTGTCATCTGCACCATAGACAAGACGAACGCCGTAGCCCATCTTCTACCAGGGGGGTTCCCACCGGAGGACGTATTGAGGACGCCACGAGGGAAGAATCCAGTTGCAGGGTTCGTGTTTAAGGGAGGCAGCGAATGAGGCTTAAAGGACGCCCGATCTTTCTTGTTAGCCCAACACCCGCATCAGGGCTTACACAGGCACAGAGGACGCTCACAGCGCACGACAGCGTACATATCTGGGGCGACTGGGGAGACACCGGACTAAGTATCGCAGCCCTCGCACGATTCCATCAGGAATACGGAGACTTCCAAGCAGGGTTTGAACCACGGACGAAGACACTCCACAAGGCGATGAGAGAAGGCACGAACATTGCAGACGATTGGATCGCGGAGCTTTCACCGGAAGCAGAAGCCGTCAACACGAATCTCAAGACATTCATTGAGAAGACATGCAAGGTTTCGCCGTTCTGGGGATTCTGTTCTCACTTCACAGCCGCGCACCTTCCGCTCATGTTCCAGCTATTCCCTGACGCATTCGTTATCGCAAGCATCAGGGAACCCGGAGAGGCGTTCCGGGGGTGGACTCGCTACAACGGAGACGAACCACGAGCGAAGCGATTGGTGATGCAGGCACGGCAGGCATACACGCTCCTTTGGCAGATGGACAGGTTGCACGATGGCAGCGTCCTTTGGGTAGACCAGACGGAGATCGAGGACACGAAGGCGTACATCAAGAAGCTCTATGCGCCATTCAATATCACAGCGACACCGTTCTGTAGGCGCGTCGCAGAACACGCTATCGAGAAGCACTTCCATGACCCGGAACCCAATACTCCGGAATGGTTGATCTCCTACGCGAGAGAACAACTCACAACCATCTACGGAATCGCGAGAGACAGAGCGTACGCACAACTACCACGGAAGCTATCAGGGGGAGATACAGATGGCAGAGCAGAAAAAGGCTAAGAAAAACCCGGAGGTAACGCTCGATCCAGACAACCTCCGCATACATAGGGACTCAGGACGCGAGGCGGCTGGCATGAGCCTTCAAGAGCTTGGAGCAGGCCGGAGCATCGTTGTCGATAAGACAGGACGAATCATCGGCGGCAATGAAATCATGGAGGAAGCGAAGAACCTCGGATTGCCGCTTAGGTTCGTGCATACAGACGGAACTGAGCTAGTCGTTGTCAAGCGCACAGACTTGTCGACGACAGACATGAAGCGCATCGCTCTCGCTATCGCAGACAACCGCATAGCAGAGCACTCCGACTGGGATTACGATGCCCTCCCGAAGGCTCTCACTCAACTCGCAGGAGCAGGCCTCGACATAGAGGCGACAGGCTTCAACGAGATCGACCTCGCGGAACTTAGCGAACAGGAGACAAGCGACGGACCCGAAGATGGCGGCGGAAGCGGCGGCGGCGGATCAGTACCGAAAAGATTCGAGGTCTATCTCACATTCGACAGCCAGCTTGACGCAGAATCGTGGCTCGCAAACAACGGCTACCCGGACCACAACTTCGGAGTAGGGAAAGGAGTGGTGATCGCGATATGAGCAAGTACACACTAGACCCGAACAACGCGAGGAAGCACACACCGAGAAACGAGGAATCCGTTCAGAAGAGTTTGAACGATCTCGGAGCAGGCCGAAGCATTGTGGTCGATAACGATGATGTCGTTGTAGCGGGGAACACCGTCTTCGAGAAGGCAGAAGTCCTTGGAATCAAGACGAAGGAAATCGAGACGGACGGCAGCGAGCTTGTTGTCGTTGTTCGAGACGACCTTACACCCGGTGACCCGAAGCGAGACATGCTTGCTATCGCAGACAATCGGACAGCGGAGTTGGCCCAGTGGGACTTCGACGTTCTTGCAGAGCAGATAGGGCAGATCATGGAATCAGAAGTTCCTATTCCGGCAATGGGATTCACCGCAGCCGAAGCAGCACTGATGATGTCCGACGATGAGTTCGGCGGTGGAGATGAAGACCTCCCAGAAGCACCGCAGGCAGCCCCCGGAGCACAGAAGACAAAGAACTTCATCGTGTCTGTCGTCTCAGAAGAGAAAGCTCGTGTAGAAGTTTGGTTGTCAGAGCACGGATTGGGAGACAACGACTTCGGCCCGAACAGCCACACGATGGTCGTAATCATGGAGTAACTATGCAACCTATCTTCGCAGTCATATCACGAGGAAGGCCCGACCATCAGCCTGCATTAGATTGGCTGAACAGGGAGGGACTTCCTTCCTTCTTGTTTCTTCACGCAGACGACCCGACAAGGCACTCATACGAAGCGAATTGGAACGACCGCGTCGATGACATCATTTTTCACAATGGGAAGAATGGACCGGCAGCCCGGAACGCAGTCTTCGACTACTTCGGAGACGGGGTTCACGTTGTCACCATAGATGACGACATTATTGGGCTAGAGAAGCTGAAGAATGGCAAACTCATTCCCTTT
>Ga0222697_1000581_pt1 | contig 15405 bp, 13 predicted proteins | sample AntAcemetage1402_FD_179835 | JGI IMG/M metagenome (GOLD analysis project Ga0222697, IMG submission 179835) | Saline water microbial communities from Ace Lake, Antarctica - #1402 | ecosystem: Environmental > Aquatic > Non-marine Saline and Alkaline > Saline | place: Antarctica: Ace Lake... | reverse complement strand
TATAATTACATAATTTGAGACATTTTCGATATAAGATTAAGAACCTGATTCCTGTTTTATGGCTTATCTATCAACAAAATTGAAGCATGCGCTTATTAATCGCTCAACAAAGCCAAGAACATCAATCTTAGTTGTTTTTTAAAGATTTTTTTAAAAAATTGTTATTTCTTTCTAAAAAACGGGACATAGATAAAAATGATCAAGTTTCAAGTATCAATAACCAATCAATAATTAAGTTTCAATGATCAATTTTTAAACAAATATTTTTGTCATTCTGAGTCAGCAGACGAAGAATCTAATTAAAATAGATCCTTCACTTGATAGTTCAGGATGACATAATCTTGTCATTCTGAGTCAGCAGACGAAGAATCTATATGAAAAAACAATACTACGTTTACATTGCAACTAATTTTAAAAATACTGTTTTGTATACAGGTGTTACAGATAATTTAGAAAGAAGAATGTATCAACATAGAAATAAGTTAATGGTTGGATTTTCATCAAAATACAATATAAATAAATTAGTGTATTATGAAGCATTTAGTTCTCCAGGAGAAGCGATTGCAGCAGAAAAGAGAATTAAAGGGTGGACAAGAGCCAAGAAAATAAAACTAATTAAAAGTATCAATCCTAATTTTGATGATTTATTGAAGAAATAGATCCTTCACTTGCTAGTTCAGGATGACAAGGGAAGTGATTCAGGATGACAAAAATTTGAAAATTATAGAATTATATATTTAATGAAAATTGAAAATTGAAACTTGATCATTAAAGTTCATGGCTTATCAAAAAGAAGAATATAATAAATACAGAGTTAAGACATCAGTTAAGAGTTTTCGCGATTTAGAAGTATATCGCCAAACAACTCTTTTATGTTCAGAAATTTTTAAATTAATCCCAGAAATTAAGAAGACAAAAAAAGATAAATGCCTATTAAATGAATTTAATATTCTTTATTCCTTATCTAAATTAATTCCAAAATTAATAGCTGAAAGTTATGGTGATAGATTTTCAAGCAATAAATTAGCTTTTAATAAATTAGAACAAGCAATGAGAATCATTGCGAATATTATAACAAAAATAGATTTTATCATAGCTACTATTGAGAATAATGATATTAAAGAAGTATTGAATAAGATTCTATCTAAATATCAAAAGCAAAGAGTTAAAATTAATAATTTACGCAGAGCATGGACAAGGGTTTATCAAGACAGAGGTGGATTTGAAAGGAAAGACAAATGAAGCAGAATAAATTAAAAGCAATTAGTGCTAAAGATTTAGGTAGATTAAATATGCCAGATTTTTGTCCTCGTTGTTTTTGGATAGAAAGACATATAGATAAACCGCCTGGAATTTTTCCCGGTATTTTTAGTACCTTAGACGCAGTTACCAAAAGAAGTACTCATCGTTCTTTTGCAGAAAGAGGAGAAAAACCTGATTGGTTAGAGATAGAAGAATTAGTTGAAGTTGAAGAGGGCGATATCTATTTTAAATTACCAGTTGAACAAGGGGATTGGATTTTAACCGGATATCCAGATGATATTTTTAAAACTAAAGATGGTAATTATCATATTGTTGATTATAAAACAGCTAAATTTACAGATCGTCAGGATGAACTTTATCCCCTATATGAAGTCCAGTTAAATTGTTATGCTTATTTAGCCGAGAAATATGGATATAAGCCAGTGACTAAATTAAGTTTAGTTTATTGTCAACCAAATAATGACTTAGAAAATGATGAAAATTTTAAATTAGAATTTAAAATTTATACCTTAAAGGTGAATTTAAATTTAGATATTATTCCAGCTCTTCTTTCAAAGGCCAGAAAGATACTTGATCAATCAGAACCTCCTCAGGCTTATGAAAAATGTAAAGGGATTTGTAATTGGTTAGGCAAGGTAGATTCTGCAAAAAATTATTAATACTTTAAATAAGAAAAAATAATTTGAAAATTAATATTCATGCTTTTAGATAAACAAGATAAAAAACAAGAAAAAGTGGTTGAATGCTGTCCCTATTGTCAAGGTAAAGATATTGTTAAAAAGGGAAAGAGAAAAAAGAAAATGGAAGAAATTCAGATTTATTTTTGTAAACATTGTCAAAAAAAATTTACCCCACAGATTAGTAAAAGCAGAACATATCCTTTAAGAATTATTTTAGATTCCATTACTCTATATAATCGTCTTTATACTACAAAAGACATTGTTGCTAAGATTTTTGAAAAATATGGATTTAAATTAAGCGAGCAAACAATTCTTAACTGGGCTAAGGGATATAAAGATTATTTGCCATTTTTACGATTGCGAGATTTTGTTTCTAAAAAATATTCTCCCAAAGACATTATTGATGAAGTTCATTTAATGCATGGTCAGATATATGATTTTAAATATCATCGAGCAAAAATGGATTGTATTTTAGAAGATGATTTTAAGCATTATAAATTAAAACAAATTAAAGATTTTCTTGAATTGGTTTCAGCAGAATGTCCTCATCATATTTTTAGAGAATCTGAGAACAGAGCTTCTCAGTATAATAAATTTTTTAATCCTGACGAAGTTAAAATTATTAGAAAAGAAAATCAGGCCAATAAAATTACTCGTTTTGTAATGCAAGCTGTAGCTAATAATAAATTGCGTCATCAAATTTTACAGGAATTTATGTTGGTTAATGATTCGGTTACTGTTGCAATTGAAGTTCCTGTATTGTTGGATTATGAAGATATTTTGCATTTTCAAAATGAATTAAATTGGCAAGTTCCATTAGATTTAAAAGAGGAAGAAATTATTACTGGACACATAGATTTAATCCAAGTTAGAAACGGAACTGTTCACATTATGGATTATAAGCCAAGCGCTAAAAAAGTTAAGCCAATTGATCAATTAACTATTTACGCATTGGCTATGAGCCGTTTAACGTCTTTGAGGTTGTTTCATTTTAAGTGCGCTTGGTTTGATGAAAATGATTATTATGAATTTTTTCCTCTGCATGTAGTTATGAAGAAGAAAAAGCGAGGGAAGAAATAATAATTTTAAATTTTTAAATTTTGTAATTTTTAAATAATGCTTAAATTTTTAATGTTTAAAAATTAATTAATTAGAGATTATTTATAAAATTAAAAATTGGGAATTAAAAATTTAAATCTAGTTTGTAAATTATAAATGTCAATTATTTTTACTTATCCACTTGACAAACTATTTTACAATAGATAAAATAGAACTATGATTTTATCTAATAATTTATTTATCCAAAAATTAAGAAAAAATAATAATTATTCCCAGCAATATCTGGCTGGTCAACTTGGCATTTCTAGACCTACTTATCTCCAAATTGAAAAAGGAGAACGGGAATTAACTATTTCAGAGGCGCAAAAATTAGCGTCTATTTTTAGTATGTCTTTAAAGGATCTATTAAATAATCATGATAAAAAAACTAAGGTTGGTTTTGAAAAAAAGGGAAAAGCAAAAAAGATAACTAAGCCTGAAATGAGGATTATTATATCACAAGCAAATGTAAAAAAATTCAAAGAAGTTTTTTTGTATATCTTAGAGAAAGTAGGGGCTCGACCTAATATTGGCGAAACAGCGCTTTATAAGTTACTTTATTTTATAGATTTTGATTATTATGAAAAATTTGAAGAACAATTAATTGGTGCTAAATATATTAAAAATCATTTTGGTCCAACACCAATTGGATTTAAAAAAATAGCTGATCAAATGATAAAAAAAGGGGAGATTGAAAAAATTAAAAGTAAATATTTTCAACATGATCAGAAAAAATATTTACCAAGAAGGTTAGCTGATCTAAAAGTTTTTTCAGCTCAAGAGATTAAACATATTGATGAAGTTTTAATCCGTTTAGCTTGGAAAAATGCCACTGAATTAAGTGACTATTCTCACTCTGATACTCCTTGGCGAGTTCATGAAATGGGTCAAGAAATAAGTTACGAAACTGTTTTCTATCGTGATGATGATCATTCAGTTAGAAATTATGAAGATGAACTTTAATGAAACACAAGAATTTAAAAGAGATTTTAAAAAACTATTTAAAAAATTCAAATCACTGCCTAATGATTTGAAAGAGTTTAAAAAAGTTTTAAATGAGTCGCCTTTGGGGATTGGTAGGCACTTTAATATTATTACAAAATCTGAATCAATATGTATTATTAAAGCTAGATTTTTTTGTCAGAGTTTAAAGAAGAAAGATTTAAGAATCATTTATGCTTATATTGAAGATAATATTGAATTTATAGAGATATACTTTAAAGGTTATAAACAAAATGAAGATAAAAATAGAATCAGGTCTTATTCGCAAAGACGATAGAGATTATCCTGAACTTTTAAAAAAAATTGGTAAGGATGCGCCGAAGCAGATTTATTATAAAGTTTTTGATAAGAAAACTTCTTATTCTAAAATTTCTTCGCGCTTTACCCTGAAGGGCTCCGACGCGCATCAGAAATTTCAGAATACTCGTTTTCAACAGGAATCAGAAAAATCATTTTCCTCGCACAAATCGACGCCGTTTATAAATTTAAATATTTTTAGTAATTGTTTAGCAGTAGTGGGGAGTAGGAAATTAACAAATTATGGCAAACAGACGATTGAAAGAATAGTTGGAGAACTTGCTATAGCTGGCATTACTATTGTTTCTGGATTTATGTATGGAGCTGATGCGGAAGCGCATAAAACAGCTGTGAAAGTTGGAGGCAGAACTATTGCTGTTATGCCCTGTGGAATTAACAGAATTAGTCCTGAAGATCAAGAGGAATTATATAATGATATTATAAATAATAATGGTTTAATTATTTCTGAATATGAAGGAGATATGGCCCCAGTGCTTTGGACTTATCCGAGAAGAAATAGAATTGTGGCTGGATTGTCAAAGGCAGTTTTAATTATAGAGGCAGGTGAAAAAAGTGGTTCTTTGATTACAGCTAATTTAGCCAAGAAATTTGGGAGGAAAATTTTTGCTGTTCCTGGTCCGATTACTAGTAGTGTTTCTATCGGTACTAATAGATTAATTAAAGAAGGAGCGGAGATGGTTACTGATGCGAAGGGTATTTTGAGATATTTTAGAGATAAAAGCTCGCATTCAGATTTAGATAAGAAAACTTCGTATTCAGACTCTATGCTTCAGAAAACTAATTTTTTTGAATCGCTTAGCCCTACTCGTGCTTTGCACGAGCAGCACGCCCACGCCTGCGATTCAAAAAAATTGTCTTCTTCGCATAAAAAAGATACAAGAGACATAGAAGAACAAATTCTTGATTTATTAGGCAGGGAGGCGGTGGGGATGGATGAGATGTCGCGTAAATTAGAAGTATCTGTTTCAGAATTAAGCGTTAAATTATCTATGATGGAAATGCAGGGGAAAATTAAATTAGAGGGAGGGAGATATTACTGTGAACAGTAATATAATTTTTAATTTTTAATTTTATAATTTTTAAATAAATCTTAATTTTTAATACTTAAACTATGCAATACGACCTTGAAGAAAGAACAGCTAAGTTTGGAGAAAATATTATATGTTTTGTTAAAAAACTTTCTAAAGATTTAATAAATACTCCCTTAATAAATCAAATAGTTAAATCATCAACAAGTGTAGGTGCAAATTATATGGAAGCTAACCAAGCCAGTTCAAAAAAAGATTTTAAAAATAAAATCTATATTTGCAGAAAAGAATCTAATGAGACAAAACATTGGTTAAGAATGATTGCTGTTGCTAATCTAGACAAAAAAGACGAGTGTAGAAAGCTATGGCAAGAAGCTCATGAATTAACATTAATTTTTGCTAAGATTTCTAAAGAATGTAAATAATGTTTAAAAATTTGATCATTAAAAGATTATTTATAAAATTAAAAATTAAAAATTAAAAATTTTAAACTTATGCTAATTAAAATACCATCAGTTTTATATTCTGGATTAGAAGCATTGCCGGTTGATGTTGAAGTTAATGTGGCAAGTAGAGGATTACCTGGATTTGAAATTGTTGGATTACCTGGAAAAGCAGTGGCTGAAAGCCGGGAAAGAGTTAAGGCGGCAATTGTTAATTCTGGTATGGATTTTCCATCTAAAAAAATTACAGTGAATTTAGCTCCAGCTGACATTCCTAAAGAAGGTTCTTTTTATGACTTGCCAATTGCTATTGGAATATTATCGTCTATAATGGATTTTACCATTCCAGAAAAGTCATTATTTTTTGGCGAGCTTTCTTTTGATGGAACTTTGCGACATACCAAAGGAGCTTTTCTTCTCGCTTTATTTGCTAAAGAATTTGGTTATAAAAATATTTTTCTGCCCAAAGATTCAGCAAATGAATCAACTGTATTTTCTTCAATTAATGTTTATCCCGTAGAACGACTTTCACAATTATTAGCGCATTTTTTTGAGCGTCAGAAAATTGTAAAAGCAGAACGTAAGAAATTAGATGATGTGAATTTTAATACTGGTGAATTTGATATGCGAGAGGTCCTGGGACAAGAACAGGCAAAAAGGGCTATGGAAATAGCGGCAACTGGAGGGCATAATATTATTATGGTTGGCAGTCCTGGTTCTGGTAAAACAATGTTAGCTCGAGCATTGCCAGGAATTTTGCCTTTATTAAGTGAGAAAGAATCATTAGAAACAACAAAAATTTATTCGGCAAGTGGTAATATTCCTCCTGGCGCTTCAATGATTAAAGTTCGTTCTTTTAGGTCACCTCATCATTCTACTTCTTTAGCTGGTTTAGTTGGTGGAGGAACTAATCCACAGCCGGGAGAAATAAGTTTGGCTCATAGAGGAGTTCTTTTTTTAGATGAGTTTAATGAATTTCCACGATCGGTTTTAGAGTCTCTTCGTCAGCCATTAGAAGATGGAGTCGTAACTATTTCTCGAGCTAAAACAAGAACAGAATATCCAGCAAGGTTTATTTTAGTTGCTTCTGCAAATCCTTGCCCTTGTGGTTATTTAAATCATCCTAAAAGAGAATGTGTTTGTTCTCCGAGAGAAATTAAAAGATATATGAAAAAAATTTCAGGACCTATTTTAGATAGAATAGATTTACATATAAATGTGCCTGTAGTTAATGTTGATGAATTAGCTCAAGATAAGAGAGTAGAAAAGTTTTTAGAGAGTTCTAAATCTATTAGAGAACGAGTTTGTATAGCGCGAGAAATTCAGCAAAAGAGATTTAAAAAAAGAGGTATTTATAGTAATGCTGAAATGAGTAATAAAGATATTAAAAAATATTGTGTTTTAATTCCAGAAGTAGAAAAGGTTCTTAATCAAGCAGCAATTGCTTTTCAACTTTCTGCTCGTTCATATTTTAAGATGATAAAGATTGCTCGGACGATTGCGGATTTACAAGGAGTTGAAGAGATAGATGGATCTCACATGGCCGAGGCCTTGCAATATCGTCAGGGGTGAATAGAATTTTTAATTTTTAATTCTTAATTTTATAAATAAATTTTAATTTCTAATTTTAAAACATTAAAAATTTAAGCATTATTTAAAAATTACAAAATTACAAAATTACAAAATTTTAAAATATGCAAGATAAAGATAAAGTTTGGAAAATAGGGGAAGCAATAGCTAAAAAATACTTAGAAGATAAGGGATATAAAATTATTGAAGAGAATTATCGTACTAAATATTCTGAAATTGATTTAGTTGTTAGTAAAAATAATATTTTAATATTTGTAGAAGTAAGAACTAAAAAAAATAGTGCATTTGTTTCTCCTGAAGAATCAATTAATCAGAAAAAGCTAAAGAAGCTTTATTGGAATGCCGAGACATATGTGGCCAATAAGAGATATAAAGGACAATATAGAGTGGATGCTGTGTGTATTGTTTTAGGTTTAAATAATGTTATTAACAGGTTGGAACATCATGAGAATATATGATATAATAGAAACAATAAAACAAGTCATTTTTAACAAAGAAAGCTATAAGTACAGCTTATTGCTTTTTGAGAGTACAACTCTTGATCCTTTGGATAGAATGGCTTCAAAAAAAACATGCGTAAAATAATCAATTTTTTGATTAAAGGTTCGCTTTATTCGCTTATCTTTCTTATGCCTTTGTTTTGGTTACCCTTTACAATAGAGGCACATGAGTTTAATAAGCAATACTTATTAATCTTTTTAGTTAGCATAGCTTTTATGGCTTGGTTAGCTAAGCTTGCGATCGTTCGCAAGAAGTTGTTCTTTCGTAGGACTGCACTTGATATTTGGATTTTAGGTTTTGCGTTTATTATGATTTTAAGTGCAATTTTCTCTATTGATAGTATTTCTTCTTGGTTCGGTTTTTACGGTCGTTTTTCAGGTTCAGTAATTGGAGCATTGGCTTTAATTATGATGTACTTTATTGTGATTAATAATGTAAAAACTACAAGCAAAGATTCAAAAAAAATTTGGGGTCTTTCTCTAGAAGCGGTATATAAGTTGTTTTTGACATCAAGTTGGTTAGTTGTTATTGTTTCTTATCTTTCGGTATTTAATCTTTGGAGCAAGATTCCTGGATTGCCAGAGATAATGAGTAGTCGTTCTTTTAACCCAGTTAGTGGTTCGTTAGAGGGTTTAGCTGTCTTTTTAGCTGTAGCCATAAGCTTAGTAGTTGGTTTAATTTTAAGCCAAGGACAAATTAAAAAATCATCTAAATTATCTATTAAGTTAATCCCTGAATTTTCAAAAAGAAAAATTCCAAATAATTTTAGCATGGTAAATAGGGTTTTGTTTTTGTTATTTTCTTTAGTTTTGTTAATTCTAATTAATTTTTATGCTGCTTGGACAGTTCTGGGCATAACAATGTTTATTCTACTAATCATGGCTTTTTGGACTAGATTGTTCAAGGAGCGAGTTAATCTATTAACTCTACCAATAATCCTATTATTAATCTCTTGTTTTTATTCTTTTGGATTACCAGGTAAGATAACCTTCTTAAATAGCTTTGATCAATTACTTCCTTTGTCTCAAGAACTTGTGCTTGATTCTGGAACAGCAAGAACGATTGCTTGGCAAAGCTTAAAAGATTATCCAGTATTAGGATCTGGTCCTAGCACATACTTATCTGATTTTTCCAAATTTAAGCCAGTAGAATTTAATAATACTGATTTTTGGAATGTAAGATTTGATCGTGGTTCAAGCCATATTATGGAGATAATAGGAACCATGGGTATATTAGGAATTCTCTCGTATATTATGGTTTTGGGCGTTTTCTTATTAATCGGATTAGTCTTTTTGAGCCGCAAACGTTTAACTGCTCTTTCAGCTAATTATCCAATATCAGATAAGCGTCATCCAATATCAGTATTCCCTTTGATTTTAGCTTGGCTATCTCTTCTAATTGCTCAGTTCGTATATATGCAAAATATGGTTCTATCTTTCTATTTTTGGTTATTTATGGCCCTAGGAGTTGTGGTTTGGCAAGGAATTCAGAATCAACCATTCAAGAAAATCAGCTTTTCTTTTGATAAAATGCCTGAAATTGGATTAGTTCTAAATGTTGTCTTGTTAATTCTGATTTTTGTTCTAGCCAGTTTCTTTTATTTAGGAGCAAGATTCTATATCGCTGATGCTAAATTTATTAAACCAGTAGATAATAATCAAGAATTGGTGGATAAATTAGAAAGAACTGTTATTCTAAATAGCTATCAAGAAACTTATCGCAGATCTTTATCTCAAGCATATTTGATTACTGCTTGGGAAGAAGCTAATAAACCAGAAGCAGAGCAAAATATAGAACTTTTACAGGCATTAGCAGCTGGTTCTATCCAGCAAGCTCGTTTGGCTACTTCATTAAGTCCTAATTCAGTATCTGCTTGGGAGAACCTAGGAGCAGTTTATCGTGATACAAGAGGTTTGGTTGGTGGAACATTGCCATTTGCTTTAGAAGCTTTTGTTAAAGCAACTGAATTAGAACCAAATAATCCATTTTTCTATCGTGAGCGTTGTAGATTGAATTTGATTAGTGAAGAAAAAGATTGGGATGAAACAATTGGTTATTGTCAAAAAGCTGTGGAATTAAAAGATAATTATCTTGATGCCCATGTTCAATTAGCTTTAGTTTATGAACAAAAAGGTGACCTAGAAGAAGCATTGAAAAAAATGAATGTTGTATTAGAACAATTAAGAGGGGTCAGTTTCCAAAGAGGGTCTGATTTTGCTGGAGCTGCTACGGAAATATATTTTCAGACAGGACGACTTTACTTTAATCTAGAAAGAATAGAGGAAGCAGTTCCTATGTTTGAACAGGCAGTAATTATTACTCCGCAATATGCTAACGCGCGTTATGCCTTAGCTCTTTCTTATGAGTCAAACAACAGAAGAGAAGACGCTTTAATTCAGTATCAGATTCTTGGGCAAATGATGCCTGATGATGAGAATATTAAAGCTAAGATTCAAGAATTAAGTGGAGGATCAGTGGTTCCGGATCCGGTTGAGTAGAATAGGGACTTGACATTTTTTTCTGTATATGTATACTAAGCATATTATACTTTGAAAGGTATTGAATATAAATACTTTTTGTCAGTAAAACAAATTTAAGACAGTTATAAACCCCTTCTGAGTTACAAGGGAAGGGTTTGTTTTTATGTATCGTTATTAATACTTATGATCAAAAACCCCTTTTTTAAATTTGAGTTGCCTGATTTAATTGAAATCCAAAAAAAATCATATAAATGGTTTTGGGAAAAAGGATTAAGAGAACTTCTTGACGAATTCTCACCAATTATTCCATGGGGCAACAAAGAGCTTGAATTTCATTTTTTGGATTATCATCTGGATGAACCAAAATATGATGAAATTGAAGCTAAAGATAATAATGTTTCCTATGAGGCACCTTTGTATTGTCGTGTTAAATTAGTAAACAATAAAACTAAAGAAGAAAAAGAACAAGATGTTTTTTTGGGTGATTTTCCTTTAATGACTCAAAGAGGCACATTTGTTGTTAATGCTGTTGAAAGAGTAGTCATTTCTCAATTGATTAGATCTCCAGGGGCATTTTTTACTTCTCAATTTTCTAAAGGGAATCAAAATTTTGGAGCTAAAATAATTCCTAATCGTGGCGCATGGTTAGAGATTGAAACTGATTCTGATAATTCAATTAATGTTAAAATTGATAGAAAAAGAAAAGTTCCAGCTAGTTCTGTTTTACGTGCTTTTGCTGCTATGGAAGTTAATAGTCCAAAGGGCTTTAAAAACGGTGAGCTTTCAAGTGAAGAAATAAAAAAACTTTTTGCTGATATTAACAAAGGAGAAATTGATTATATTGAAAAGACATTAGAAAAAGATACAGCCAAAACAACTGGAGACGCTTTTATTGAAATTTATAAAAGGATTAGACCAGGTGATTTGGCAACTAAAGATAATGCTCAAAGTTTTATTGAAGCAATGTTTTCTTTTGAGCGATATGACTTAGGAGAGGTTGGAAGATGGAAAACAAGACAAAGATTAGATTTAAAAGAGGATAAAATTACAAAAAAAGATAGAACCCTATGTTTTAATGATTTAGTAGAAATTATTAAAAAAATTATTGAGTGTAATAATAATCCTTTAGCTAAACCAGATGATATTGATCATTTAAGCAATCGTAGAGTTAAAGCATTTGGTGAATTATTGCAAAACAAATTAAGAGTTGGTATGGCAAGAACAGAAAGAATTATTCGTGATAAAATGTCTACTTTAGAACCGCAGGATTTAGTTCCTGGTCAATTAATTAATACTAGACCATTTGCAGCTTCAATTAAAGAATTTTTTACCTCTTCTCAACTTTCACAATTTATGGATCAGCATAATCCATTAGCTGAATTAGAGCATAAGAGGCGATTGTCTGCTATGGGACCCGGTGGGTTAACTAGAGAGAGAGCTGGCTTTGAAGTAAGAGATGTTCACTCTAGTCACTATGGAAGAATTTGTCCTACTGAAACACCAGAAGGTCCTAATATTGGCCTAGTTGGTCATTTAGCTAGTTGTGCTCGTTTAAATGATTATGGTTTTATTGAAACTCCTTATCGTAAAATTAGAAAAGGTAAACTAACTAATGAAATTGTTTATTTAAATGCTTTAGAAGAAGAGAAATATAATATTGCTCATGCTGGAGTATCAATTGATAAAAAAGGAAATCTTTTAGACAAAGAAGTTGAAGCTCGTGTTTCTGGTGAACCAAGTACGGCCTTACGGAACGAGGTTGATTTTATTGATGTAATGCCACAACAACCAATTAGCATAGCAACTTCTTTAATTCCTTTTTTAGAGCATGATGATAGTAACCGTGCTTTGATGGGTTCTAATATGCAACGCCAAGCTGTTTCTTGTATTAAACCTCAAGCTCCCTTGGTTGGAACAGGCATGGAAGGTAGAGCAGCTAGAGATTCAGGTGATATTGTAATCTCCGAAGAGGATGGAGTAGTTGCGGAAGTTGATTCCGATATTATTAAAATAAAAGTTAAGAATTCAAAAAGTAAAAAATTAAAAGAGTATCCTTTGCGTTCATTTGTTAGGACTAATCAATATACATCTATTTGTCAGCATCCTTTAGTTAAATTAGGAGAGAAAGTTAAAAGAGGAGATGTTCTGGCTGATGGAGCAGCAACTGATAATGGTAAATTGGCTTTAGGTCAAAATCTTTTAGTTGCTTTTATGTCTTTGCGGGGAAATAATTTTGAAGATGCTATCATTCTTTCTGAAAGGTTAGTTAAAGATGATAGATATACTTCTATTCATATTGAAAGTTTTGAATGTGATGTTAGAGAGACAAAACTTGGTGCTGAAATAACAACTCCTGATATTCCTAATGTTGGAGAAGAACGATTAAAAGATTTAGACGAAGAAGGAATTGTTCGCATTGGAGCTGAAGTAAATCCTAATGATATTTTAGTTGGTAAAATTTCACCCAAAGGAGAAACAGATTTAACAGCCGAAGAACGATTGCTTCAGGCAATTTTTGGTGAGAAAGCTCGTGATGTTAAAGATACTTCTAAGAGAATGTCTCACGGTAAAAGGGGCAGAGTAGTTGGCATCAAGGTATTTTCTAGAGACAAGGGAGATAAACTTCATAGTGGAATAATTAAAACTATTCAAGTAGAAGTAGCTCAATTACGTAAAATTTCAGTTGGTGACAAATTAGCTGGACGACATGGTAACAAAGGAATAATCGCTAGAATTTTACCAGAACAAGATATGCCATATTTAGAAGATGGAACTCCTGTTGATATCGTTTTAAATCCTCTAGGAGTAGCATCAAGAATGAACATAGGTCAGATTTTAGAAACTCATCTTGGTTGGGCAGCAAATGCACTGGGGTATAGTGAAATTAGTCCATCTTTAGATGGTATAAGTGAAGAAGATATTAAGAAAGAATTAAAAAAGGCAGGATTACCAGAAAATGGAAAAGTTACTTTGCATGATGGTCATAATGGTGAGCCATTTGAGCATCAGGTTACAGTTGGATATATTTATGTAATGAAATTATTACATTTGGTTGAAGATAAGATTCATATGAGATCAATTGGTCCCTATTCTTTAATTACTCAACAGCCATTAGGTGGTAAAGCACAATTTGGTGGTCAGCGTTTTGGAGAAATGGAAGTATGGGCATTAGAAGGATATGGCGCGGCTTATACTTTGCAAGAAATGTTAACCTTTAAATCAGATGATGTAACTGGTAGAGCTAACGCATATGATTCTATTATTAGGGGTAAAAAGATTCAAGCTCCTAATGTGCCTGCTTCTTTTAATGTTTTAGTTAGTGAATTGAAGGGGCTTGGTTTAAATGTAGAATTAGAAGAAGAGTGAAATTAATTTTCAAGTATCAAGTATCAATTCTCAATCAATATTCAAGCATCAACAATCAATTGATAATTAAAAAATTAAAAATTAATTGAAAATTGAAAATTGAAATTTGATAATTTAGGGTTTATGTCTATAAAAACATCAGAATTTAAATCAATCGTTCTCAAACTATCTTCACCTGAAGAAATTTTGAGTTGGTCTCATGGTGAAGTCACTAAACCAGAAACAATTAACTATAGAACACAGCGCGCTGAAAAGGATGGTTTATTCTGCGAGAAAATTTTTGGTCCAGAAAAGGACTGGGAATGTTATTGCGGAAAGTATAAAAGAATTAGATATAAAGGAGTTGTTTGTGATAAATGTGGAGTAGAAGTTACAAGAGCATCGGTTCGTAGAGAACGAATGGGGCATATTAATTTAGCTGTCCCTGTTTCTCATATTTGGTTTTTACGTGGCATCCCTTCTAAAATGGGGTTAATTTTAAATAGTTCAATACAAGAGCTTGAAAGAGTAATATATTTTGCTGGTTATATTATTACTAAAATCAATGAAGATGAAAAAACTAAAGTAATTGGAGAAATTGATAGAGAATTAAAGCAAAAAAGCAAACCTTTAGTAACTCCAGAAAAAGTTTCTTTAAAAGAACAACGAGATAAAGCGGTTAAAGATGTCCGTTCGTTTTATCTTTACCAAATACTTTCAGAAGCTGATTATCGTGAGTTTAGTTTAAAATATGGTCAGATATTTGAAGCTGGAACCGGAGCGGAAACATTAAGAAACATTTTTAAAAAAGTAAATTTAGAATCATTAGCTAAAGAATTAAGTGATCAAAGTAAAAAAGCTAGTTCAGCAGCTAAGTTGAAAATTTTAAAACGATTACGTTTAGTTGAAGGATTGATTCGAGCTAAAATTAGACCCGAATGGATGTTCTTAACGGTTTTGCCAGTTTTGCCTCCTGACTTACGTCCTATGGTTCAATTAGATGGTGGTCGCTATGCTACTTCTGATGTTAATGACCTATACCGTAGAGTAATTAATAGAAACAATCGTTTAAAACGTTTAATTGAATTAAATGCGCCAGAAGTAATTTGTCGTAATGAAAAAAGAATGCTTCAAGAAGCAGTTGATGCTTTAATTGATAATAGTTCAAGAAGAGGACAGGTTATGGTTGCTGCTTCAACAGGACAGAAGCGAGTCCTTAAATCAATAGCTGATATGCTTAAAGGAAAGCAAGGTCGTTTTAGACAAAACCTATTAGGTAAAAGAGTTGATTATTCAGGTCGTTCAGTAATTGTAGTTGGACCAGAATTGAAGATAAGTCAATGCGGATTGCCTAAATATATGGCATTAGAATTATTTAAGCCATTTATAATTAACAAATTAGTAGAAAACGGATTAGCTCATAACGTTAGAGGAGCTGGTCGTTTAATTGAAGAAGAGATAGATGAAGTCTGGGATATTTTAGAAGAAGTTATTAAAGGTAGATGCGTATTTTTAAATAGAGCGCCTACTTTGCATCGTCTTGGAATTCAAGCTTTTCATCCAGTCTTAGTTGAAGGAAGTGCTATCCATCTTCATCCTTTAGTTTGTCGTGCTTTTAATGCTGATTTTGATGGAGATCAAATGGCTGTTCATTTGC
>Ga0222697_1000580_pt1 | contig 15408 bp, 30 predicted proteins | sample AntAcemetage1402_FD_179835 | JGI IMG/M metagenome (GOLD analysis project Ga0222697, IMG submission 179835) | Saline water microbial communities from Ace Lake, Antarctica - #1402 | ecosystem: Environmental > Aquatic > Non-marine Saline and Alkaline > Saline | place: Antarctica: Ace Lake... | reverse complement strand
TGTTAGCATGACTTATTTTAATATTATGTATTATAGTTTTAGTTGAATTGTTCTTATCATGATTACCTTTAATATGTATTATCTTGCCATTGAGCTTTCTTTCTATCTCTATTGATTTAATTGGAAGTCCTTCTCCTAGTTTCCCATTCAAACTATTTTTAAAACAAAAGTCTCCTACATGAAATACTATATCACCTTCTTTTACTCTGCTATTCCAATTACGAACTAATACTTCATTCATATGCTCTAATGATTTGAATGGTCTATCGCAATATTTAATTATATTAGCATGATTAAAATGACAGTCTGCTGTCCACCAGTGATTCATTCTATCTCCTATTTAATATAAATGATATTGGATTATCTTTTAAATGGTTAAACCATTTTAACCTTTCTCTTAATTCACATATGCTAAATATCTTTCTTAATAAACTAAAGTCATTTACTATTTCTATCATAAGCTTTAACGCTGCTATCTTAAGTAATAATAACTGATATGCTAATGTCTTTGTTATTAATATTTCTTGTTTGTTCATTTCCCTTCCTTATAAAATACATCTTCCAACTCATCATTATAATTTATTACTATACCCATCTTTAAAACAAATATTCTACCATATCCACTCCAGTTAACTAGTGCCTGCCAAAATCTTTGGTTTGGGTTATCCATACAATATTTAATAAAGTTAGATAATAATTTTCTACTTTTCATTTAATCCCCCAAACATTTCTTCAAATCCTGGCGGTAAATCCATCTTCTTATCTTGGCAATCCTTACAATATCCATTCTTTAATGGTGCTTCTTTACTACAATTCTTACATTTGCCAAATTCATATTTATCTTCCATTTTCTTTTATCTCTACTATTAAGTTTTCTTCATTATGCTTTGAATAATATATTCCAAAATATGCTTTTACTTCTAATAGTAGTTCTTTCATTGTTGTTAATTCTTCCATAGGATTCTCATCTTCTATTAGCTCTTTACTTATAATCTCACTATCTCCAAATTGTCCTGTTAATATATACCCATTACTTACTCGTTCTATTTTTAATTTACTCATTTCTTACCTCTCTTGTAAATTTCCATCCATATTGTAATCCAAACATATCTACTACTTTTTTAATTTGTTTCTTTGTTTTATAATTGTATTCCATTATTTCTTTTCTTGCATCATTGCTTTTATATAAATAATCTACTAACCATTTTTTAAATTTGTTATATTCTTCCTCTGTCCATTCTTTAGTTCTCCACCAACCATCTTTATGAAAATATACTTTATCATAATCTACCCCTACTCTTCTACACATTTCTTTTAATATAATGACTAAATGCTTACTAAATTTTTCTCTTAATGTATCTTCGTTATTACTGTCTTGAATCCATTGAAAATCTTTTTCCATTGACATTATTTACTCCTAGTTTTTACTATTCCATATTTATCTTTCATATCGTTCCAATCATCATATAGTTCTTTCTTCGATCTCTTGCTTTCAAATTGAAATACTTCTGGTGGTTTCATTCCAGATTTAAATCCAATCTTAATATAATCAAACCCACCATCTATTGCTATGTTACCACAAGTACATTTATGATAATCATGTCGTGCTCTACTAAATATTATATCTCCACAATTGATACATTTAATAGCACTTACTTTCATTTTCTACCTCTTATCTTCATATAGATATTATATATTATTTATCTTAGAAAAATCTGATTCCCACTTTTCTCCATCCCAATATTTAACATACTTTTCATACATTACAAATGCTAACCATAATTGTTCCATTGATTTAAAATTATTAAATTCACCTTTTCCCTTATCATCATAAAAAATATCTAGACCATGACAAAATTCATAAAAATCATAAACTAAATCAACTACGCTATACTCTAATATATCTTGCAATTGGTCTTGTCTTGGAAGCCAAATAAACAACAAATCATTATAGTTACCACTCCATTTACAATGTTCACAAATGTGCATATACATAGGATTCGGATGAACTTCTGTTTCAAGCATACATTTGGGGCAAATATTATGTAATAAAATATCATCGTTACTAGGTATTCTTGTTTCTTTTATCTCCTCTGCCTTCTCACACATCTTAATATATTCTTTACTTGTGTCCATGTCTTTATTATATATTATTCTTATAAATTATGTATATATAAATATACTAATATCCAGATTAATATTATTGTTCCTACTTTTATATATTTCATATCTTGCTTAATAATAATCCCATTAACATTCCACCTATACAGCCTATTGCTGCCCCTAAAGCATATACTACTCTATCTGATATTTCACTTATAACTATCTTTCTTACATTAATTGTCCATAACCAACTTATAGCAAATGAACTTATTAATGCTCCTGTCCAATAACTATTAGCTATGCACCATACATTAGTACTGACAAAGAATACTTGTAAGAATGCTGTAGTGAATAGTTTTGTTTTATTGTTCATACTTCCCTCATATGTTTTATTATATTACCTACTAATTCACTTGATGATTGTATCTTAGTTCCACCTATGTTCCAAGCTAACTTTATTCCTACTTCTTTACATATATCTACTTCTGGACTATTCTTTTTATTCCTATCTCCTCCATTACAAAATATATCTGGTTTAATTACTCTTAATGTTTCACATACTGTTTGATCTTTATCTATTGCTTGCATTACATGAGATACGTATTTAATTGAGTGTACTATATGCATTCTTTCTTCTAATGGCATAAATACATATCCCTTCTTCTCATGTAAGAATCTATCTGAATTTACTATTACTGTTAGCTCCCCTAATTTAGATGCTTCTTCAAATAAGTCTACATGGCCTTTATGTAATGGATCAAATCCACCTGATACTACTACTCTTACTTTGTTGTCACCTTGTATTGCTAATCTTCTGGCTTGTCCTTTAGATTTAATTTTCATACTACAATACGATTATGCATATCTAATTTAAAACCTAAAGTCTGACTTACACCTGGGCATAAATATATTGTCCCATCACTTCTAAACTCTATCAAATTTCCAGACTCTACTATTATTCCACTCTTATCACAAGCAATTACAGCCATATCGTTACCTCGCTTAACTAACTGTAAAGAAACTTCTTTTTCGTCTTTTAACTTTGGTTTTACTCCTTCATACACTTTGAATTCCATTTTAAGCCTCCTTGGTTATATTATATATTATTTTAAGCTATCTCTAAGTTGTTTAATCCATAAGTTTTGACCATTTACTCTTTCTACTTCTTCCTTATATGATTTAGTATGATATTTGATACTCCACAATAAGTTTTGAATCTCAGCTGCTTTATATTGTTTACCAGTTTGTTTCTTTGGATAATCATCTGTATCTATTCTACAATCCCAATCCATTGAACTAGTTATTTGTTTTATCATAAACTCTTTATATTCTACATGTTTTTTACTAGGTGGTTTCCATGCATTTACTTTCTTTAACATTACTTTATATTTAATTAATAATTTTTCCCGTCGCCCAACATCTTTATTGTACTCTCTTATAGCTTTATCAAGCGAACCTCTTGCCATATCTTCAATTGTTTCATCTGTTAATTGATTTATTAATTTAAGATTTCCTTCATCTATTTTTATTTGGTCTCTATGATATGTAGAGATTTCAAATTCATCTGGTATTGGTGTATTTAAAGACTCCTCCCTCATAGTAACACAAGCACCAAATGCTCTAGCACAATTTAAGGCAAACTTCTCAAATGTTATTCCCTTTGCTATATCCATTGTATATCCTGTTGCCATAATTACACCTCCTTACCCTTATTATATATTATTTCTTAGGTGTTTTTAATACTTTTATTTCAGCGTTTAATCCTGTTATGGCTGCCGTTAATTTAGCTACCTCAGCTTTTAAATTAGTATTACTGCTCTTTTCATCTGCTACCTGTTTAGTTAGTTCTTCTATTTGTTTATTAGCTATTTTAAGATTCTTATTGCCATCCTGTGCTGCTCTCTTTAATTTACTAAAGCAGTCTTTACAATACATATAATCATTTGTATCTACTCCCATACCACATGCATCGCATGTTATATCTATCATAATTTCTTCCTTTTAGTTATTAGTTTTAAATCAAACGTTTTATTAGTATTCTTATCTACCTTAAACAATTTCTCTACTGTAAATTTATATACTATATTTTCTTTTAACTTATTATCATGAAAGAAATCACCTAATCCATTTGATGCCTCTTCATAACCTACATCATAACCTACATCTTTCATTCCCTTTCTTAAATCTTTTATTGAATCCCATGTTGATAATGTATGTTCATATGGGTCTACTAATAGATATAATTTTTTAGCCATTATTTCTTCCCCCTTATTATTCTATACATTCTACCATGTATCTTTTGTGCTAATCTTATTACATCTTTATCTGATAGGTTATCAAATTCTACTATTAGTTGTTTATCTGTTAAGTCATCTAATACTCTTTTAATTTGTATTCCATATCTACATATTGGTTGTACTGGCTCTACTGCAATATGTGCTCTACATACTTCTGTTTTTGTTGGTAGTTCTGGTGTTCTTATAGTATCATCATATTTCCTTAAGAAGTTCGAACCTGGATAAGCTCTAACACAATCTTTATTAAATCGTTCTATTGATGTATATGGTACATTCCCACCATTCTCAACATTTCCATAACATTCACAAAACCAACCACCAAGTACATTTCCATCTTTAACTCCTCTAAATTGGAATAACGTATTTTGATACTCATCATAATATACTTCTCCTATCTCTGCTGGATGACTAAAGGGTGATCTTACTACTGTTTTTATATCATCTTCTTTTAATCTTACTCTTACACCTATATGATTCCTAATTAATAAATTAGAATATAATTCAACTTTAGTACAATACATACTTAAATAACACTCATCTATAAAGCTTTCACAAGCTGGTAGTGACATTCTAGTATCTAAAAAATAAGTACAATAACCACTTATCTTATATTCACCCCATCTTCTTGCTCTAATTTCAAATAGTTTATTCTCTTTAGTATCTAAATATACTTCTCCTACTTTTGCTCTCATTTTATGCCTCCTTTTTGTATCTATTATTTACTTCCATACTCTTATTATATATTATAATGGATTATAATTTCTACTTTTTTTTATTTTTCTTAAGTTATTGCTGCTGTTGTATTTATATAGAACTAATTATGATTATAATCAGCAAACTACTTTGATAACCTTCCTCCTTGTACTAACACTCTTGATTCTCCTGAAGTTAAGTTTACTTGTACTATCTGACCGCAATTAACACATACACTTGTTTGAACTTCTTGATAATATTGCTCATCATCTATTGTAACTATTACTTCTCTCTTATCTTGTATTCTCCATATATGGCAGCACTTTCTTTTATTTGAAGAATTGCATATAATAAAAGTTAAACAAATTATTATAAGAGCTAGTATATACATATCAATCTAAGTTCTTTGCTTTTTGTGTTTTAACAAACTCTTTTATTGCCAAAAATGCTTTTTCTTTCTTTTCTTCTGGTACATATATATTAACTACTTCTTTCATTATATTCATCATTGGAGCCATCATATTAGTTATCTGATCTATATGTATATAGTTCTGTTGTACAAATTGATTACTACCGCTTATTAATTTTAATACCTTTGCTTGTGTTTCCATTAAGCTTTTAACATCCATTAATATCTTTCTTTGGTCGTCTATACTTCCTATTGATATCTCTTTATCATTCCCATTCTTATCTTTTATTGTTATAGTCTCTTTACATTGCTCTTTTAACTCCCACATCTCCTCTATTATTACACTAAAATGATCTATAAATTGATATACTTTTTCTAATTGATTATTTAAATAATTTGGATTCTCTACTACTAACTTCTTATATCTCTCATTTAAGAACTTTACATCTGAACATATTGTTTGATAATGCACACCAAGCTTCTTAGCTATACCTCTTTGGTTATATCCTTTGCCTAATAAATCTTGTACCTTCCTTCTTCTTTCTTCCATATCTTTTTCAATCATTATAATATTTAACCTCTATTAATCTTTTTCTTATTCTATAAAATTCTTGAGTTATTGTTGCTGGACATACTCCTATTTCTTTTGCTATTTCTATATGTTTATATCCTTTTAACTTCATCCCTATAATAGTCATCTGTCTTTCTGTTAAATATAATGCTATATCCATTAGATGAAATACTTCAAAGAAATCTTTATCTGTTATGGAAGTTCTTTTAATGATGTCTTCTGGACTAATAAAACTCATTTAATTATTCTCCTTTAAAACTATCTAAAGATATTGATTTATCCAAAGGTTTTCTTTTGCTTCTAGTTAACTTATTTAATAAATGCCATTGTGCTCTATTGAACCACCACCCTAATCCTTTATCATCAACCCCATTCTTTTTATTTTTACATAGTTGAAGTACCATTAATCTTAATTCCTGCTTAATATCATCTTTAGTCATGCCTTGGATATTATACTTCCAGCCAAGAAAATCAAAGGCATCATCTAATTCTTCCAATAATAATTTAATTTGTTTTCTTGTCATTTAATAGTTTCTTAACCTCAGCTAGATGTTCTATTATTTTATCACTATTTGGATTCTCTTTAAATTCATTCCATAATATAACAAATATCTTATTGTATACGCTATCATCCATAGCTGTATCTGTTATTGTCTCATCAGATACTTTATTTCCTTTTAATACTGTTTCCCACTTTCTGCAATCTTTATCTGTCATTCTTACCAAGCAACCAAATGCTGCAGGTATCCCAAATCTCTCACATTCTTTAAAGTTACTATATATATCTTTTGATTGATCTGCGTAATCATGATTCTTTTTCTTAAAGGTATCTTCCTCTCTCTTAATCAATTCAAAAAATCTATTATCTTCTTTACTCATACCCAGTGCCTCCCACTTGTTCCTATATATTTAACTCCTAGATCAATAAGCTGCTTAGCTTGCTGATTTGTCCTTATACCACCTGCTGCTTTAATTGGTAAGTCAGTAATGCTTTTAATTATTTCTACATCCTCAATTAGATCACTAAACTTTCTTAATTGTTTTTTATCTGCAGCTGTAAATTGAAAGGTATTTATCCCAGTATTAGTTTTAACAACATCTGCTCCACAATCTTCTATACATTTAACTAATTCGGTTATTGCGTATCTCTTATTAAACATAAAGTTTGTTTCCATTATTACCTTCAATATTTTCTTACCTAATTTCTTTCTTGCTTTTGTAATTGAATCTGCTACTAATAATAAATTATTATTCTTGTAATATTCCATTATTGGTATTACCATATCAAACTCATCTACATCACTTGATAAATCTAAAGCATTGTCTAAATCATCAAAAGGATATCCACCAACAGTTACTACTTTAATATCTTTAGCTAGATTTCTCTTTGCTACTGAAGTCCATCCAGCTTTAATAACTAATGCTCTTGGTTTTGATTCGTTTGCAAAATCAATTACATTATTTAACTGCTTCCTATTAAGATTACCCAATTGTGTAAATTCTATGTACTTGTTCATTTAATATTCTTCCTTTCTTTTTTTAAATTTACTGGATATATATTAGTATGACTTCTTGTATCAGTAGCTACCCATAACAATTGACATGGTTCTCCATCTGTGTAAGCCATTCTTTCTGATAAATCATCTCTACCTACTGTTGAACCATTAACTATTCTTCTATGATTTACATTCCAATGATGAACATGATGAGATACAATTAAATCTGCATCATGCATTAAGGTCCATCCTGAGTTCTTTGCTCTACCTCCAGCTGTTTCATCTTGAGAAGATGCTTCATGTCTTAATAAATACTTCCACTTATCTCTAATTACTACAGTAAGAAATTCTGTTTCAGTATATGTAATAGATAAATTTTTAATCTTATTAATCATTTGAGTATATTGTAAAACCATATAAACCATTAAATCCCAATTACTTGCTGGGTCAGCATCTTTGCCTAATCTACCATGGTTTCCTTTAACTCCATATACTTTTACTTTTAAATCTCTTTTTAAGAGGGCTTGAATTAAACCCATTATTAATTCAACTACTATCATTACCTGTTTTGGTGGTGCTTCTACTTGATCATATGCTTGTGTTGGATATATATCTTCTCCATTTGCAAAATCCCCACCTAATAATATAACAACTTCTTCTATTATAATATGTTTAGATAAATGAGAATCTAATAACTTTAAAACACTTTCTAATAATCTACCTATTCTCTCTCTAGCTATTGCTGTATTATATAAAAATGAACCATCTTCATCTTTAACTATTTTACCTATATGCCAATCTCCTAAATCTACTACTAATGTTTCAGTATCAACTGTATGCTTCTTACTAATTGCTAATGGTTTATACTTTTTAGTTAAATTTCTTAGTATTGTATTTAACTTTTCTGACTTAGCTTTTAAATCTTCAATACCATATTCATCACATAACCTAGTTATTACTTTAGGAGTAACCCCCAATTGTTTTGCTACTTCTGTTCTTGTTTTATACAAAGCTAATAATTTTAATAAATCAAATTGTGATATTCTATGCTCTTCTTCATCATCATCTTGTATTTTTACTAAATTATATCTATAACTTAGTTCATTATTATCTCTCAATTTATGCAATCTTCTTTGAACTGTCCTCATTGAAACACCACAATGAGATGCTAACATCCAATCTGATTCACCACCATTATATAATCTAATTAATTTAATATCTAATTCATCCATTATAGCCCCCTAAATTATTCTGTATTATAGTGCTTATGTCTTTGTCTTTTTCTATCTCTATCTTGTAAGGTTTTCTCCACTCTCTTATCTCTGAAACATGTGATATTATTATTATTTTTTTGAAGTCTTTTTCTAATGAATTAATCAAAGCTAATACTTTTCTTCTGTTACTATCTCCCAAAGAACCAAAGCATTCATCTAATATTAAAGTTTCAAATTTAGTATTTGTACTAGATAATAACTTACTTGTTCCAATTCTAAATGCTAAAGTAATAATAAACTCCTCTGCATTTGATAAATTCTCTAATGGGTATTCTCTGCTCCCTTTTGTTAATTTTATCTCACAAGTATTTCTTTTTTCTTTTGACTTTAACTCTTTAGTTGTTCGTAAATGTATTTTAAAATCACATACTCGTCCTAAAATATCATTAATCAAAAACTCAAGTTTAGGTATATAACTATTTAATACAAACAATGGTAAACCTTTACTGTTAAATACATCTGTTAAGCCGACTAATATACTTCTAACTTCTATTGCTTTAGTATAATCTTTATCTATTTCTTTTATATCAACATTACTCTGTAATGATATTTCAAGTTTTGTTTTTAACTCAATTACCTCATTTCTATAATCAGCATATATATCATTTACTGCATCTAACTCAACGCCTAATTCCGAAGATTCTGAATCCAACTTATCATAAGCTAATGTTGAAATCTCAATTGATGCATCTAGTTCTTTAAGTTCTTTCTTTAGTTTTTTTTTCAAATCTTGATTTTGTAATTTTTGTTTGCAAGTAGGACATGTTGTATTTGTACTGATATGAGTTAATTGATTAGTTATCTTATCTCGCATACTTCTCTCTTCTCTTAAATTGGATTTTAAACCATCTAATTTAATATCTATTAAATTGTATTCTTTTTTAATTACTTTTATTTTGTCTTCAACTTTAATTCTTTGCTTAATCTTTTTATCTAATTGCTTTTGTATATCTTTTTTATTTATATCAACATCTACTATTTTAGAATATGTATCTTTCATACCTAATAATTTATTGATTTTATTATTATTCTTTTCCTTAATTCCTTTCACTTTATCTAGGTATAAATCAAATCTATCTAATTTTAAAACTGATTTAAGAAACTCAATTAACTTAGCACTTGTTAATTGTTTTAAATCATCATATTCAGATTGTCCAAAACAAAATGAATGCATAAACTTCTCATAATCTAAACCTAACATATTTTGAATATATTCATCAGTTAATTTTATACTAGTTTGACTTACATCTTTCTTATCTATGAATAGAACTAACTTAGTACTCTTATTTCTATCTCTACTTCTCTTAATAACTATATTCTTTCCATCTAATTCAAATTTTATAGCAACAAGCATTGCATCTTTCTCAAATCTAATCATAGCATCTGCACTATTGACTCTGCACTTACCAAATAAAACATATTGAATTGCTTCTTTAATAGCTGACTTACCTACTCCATTATTACTTCCTGTTTGTTTGTTTACTCCATAAATCATATAAATACCATTATCATTAAAATCAATGGTTGATTCTTTATAGCTTAAAAAGTTTTTTAATTTAAGTTTAATTAAATTCATTTATTATTTTTTTACCATATTTAAGTAGTTTATTATTAATTTCTTTAGCTTCAGCATAATCTTCTAGTAATTCTATATCAGATTTAACTTTAACATTTTCATCCATTTTAAATTCTTCCTCTTTATCATCTGAATAAATAAAATTAAAATCAAGTTTATAAGAACCAGAAAATTTGTCTAATAATTTATCATAATTTATTTTACTTATCTTTTCTTTAGTCCCTATTATATCTACTTTAACTATTGAGTTTTTAATATTAAAAGTAGTTGCCTTCTTATCATTAACCATAATCTCTTTACTATCTATATTATATATTATATAGTGCATTGATTTAATGTCTAATTTAGTTTTAGTTAGTTTAATATCGGTTTTTGATTTAATATTTAAATCCCAAATATATTTTTTATCATTTCTTTCACCAAATGTATTTCTTTCTATACTACCTGGGTGAAATACTAATGGGTTAATTTCATTAATTATCTGTGGTGAATGTATATGACCTAAAACTATTACATCTGCTTTTGTCTCCTTATATAATGTTTTATAACTAGTCTCATTTAAACTCCACTCTAAACCTGTCTTAGCTTCACTTACTGTTCTATGTGCAAAGTAAAGATTAACTTTATCTTCAAGTTGGAATGTTCTTACTACTTTAACATCTTTAGGTAACCAATCTAAGCTAGTAAGTTCATTAGATAATTCATCATGATTGCCTATTATAATTACTTTGTTCTTAGCTTTTACATTATAAATATGATTAGCAAATACTTTTAATTCAAATGGAGATGGTTTCTTTCTTTCAAATATATCCCCAACATTAACATAGTAATCATACTCAATCTCTCTAGATTTTTCTTCAATTACATTTAACTGTTTAACATAATCTTGGATTCTATTACGTTCATTTATTTGAAAATCTCCTGTTATTAAATATTTCAATTTGTCTTCCTCATAACAATACCTTGAATATAATAATCTTTAAACTCTATTTCCATACCAGCTGTCTTACCTGCATCTATTGCTTCATTAAATATCTTCTCTAATACTTCTTCAGTCAATCTCATTCCTTTCTTGTCTGTTCTCTTTGCTTCAACTAAAAAATCTGTAAATTGTACATCCCCTTTAAAAGACCATAAAGCTCCTGAAGCAGGTATAACAAATCCATTCTTTGCTAAATTCTTTTCTTGTTGTTGACTCTTTTGTTTTGGAGTCTTACCTTCTAAGTAGTTTGGTTTATGTCTCATTTATTTTTTAAACTCTTTAGTGTCTTCTCTTTAATCTTTTCTAAGTCTTTAGTACTTAATGTCTTAGCAAACTTATCTAATCCTTGAGTCTTGCTATTCTCATCTTTGTAATAGAACCACCCACCTGCTTTTCCAACTACTCCAACTTTAATTGCTTCTTCTAATAATGTCTTATCATTATTAATATGACCATCAAAGTATAATTCAAATATTCCAGTCTTTAATGGTGGTGCTGTTTTATTCTTGGATACTCTAAATTTAATTTCAACCCCATCTGGTTTTGTCTTATCTCCAATCCAATTAGAAGCTCTCATATAGATCATTATATCTGATTGATTCTTAAGTTGATTTCCCCCAGGCATGTACTCAGCTGAACCCCACCCTCCAATTGCATCTCTTAATTGATTAATTATTAATACCGTTGTTTTAACATGCTTTATTCTTGCTGTTACCTTTCTCATTAATAATCCTACTTCTTTAGCAATACCTCCCATTGATTTTTGATCCCCCGATTCTTCTAATTCTTTTTTAGAACAAGTTGCTGCAACTGAATCAAATACTATTAAATCTAATTCTCCGGTTATTAATAATGTTTCTATTACATCTGTTACTTCTTCTATAGTATCAGGATGACATATAATCAAATCTTCAGGAGTAACCCCAAAGTTCTTTGCCCAACTATAATTAAAACTATTCTCAGTATCTATATATGCTACCTTACCTCCAGCTTTTTGTACTTGACCTATTGCACAAGTTGCTGTAGTTGTTTTCCCAGAAGAATATTTACCTGCTATTGTTACTACTTTTCCTTTTGGTAATCCTCCCCCAGTATTAAAATCAAATGAAGCTATCCCAAAACTAGTTCGATCATAATCATTATAAATAGATTTACCTCCATAATCTATAAAGTTCTTCCCAAAATTCTTTTGTAATTGTTTTATTGCACTATCTAATTCACTCATTTGGTTGCCTCCAAGAAAGCAAGTGCGAGGACAATGGCATCTGCAAAATCATTTCCTACTCCTGCTTCCTTTTCAAATTTAGTACTCAACTTCATCATATTTCTTTTATATCTTCCCCTAGCTTTTTTAACTTCACTTTTTTGGATAGCTTGCGGTAGATTACTTACAACAGATGTCTCAGCTAATAACATAGTTCTTAATTCCAATATATGTGATTCATATAATTCTAGGGTCTCTTCATTACAAAACTTATATTTATTAGCTACCCAAACTTGTATCTCGATCTTTTGAGAATTTCCTTTAATACCTACTAACTTTCTAGCTGTTGATGCCATATAAATGTGGGGCAGCTTTTCCTTCTTGTCAATCCAAGAATTTATTACTGCCCCAGACAATCTAGCTAACTCTCTTATCCCTGAAAAATTCTTTCCAAAGAATAAATCTTCGATCACTAATTCATCTGATTCTTCCATTAACTTAATCAACCTATTGTTAATTAAATTAATTTTAAACAATGAATCTAAATCTTTCTCTGGAACAATTTGACCTTTTTCAATGAACTTTCCAGCGGTGCTAAACTTAGCATATCCAGTTGATTTCAGAGATAAGTCGATAGCTAATATCATTTAGAATATGTCCTCCATATCAGCATCGTCGTCATCATCATCCTTCTTTTTCTTCTTTACCGGCTCTTCATCATCATCATCATCGTCATCTTCTTCTACAACCTTTTTCTTTTTCTTCTTTACTACTTTCTTTGGTTCTTCGTCATCGTCATCATCGTCATCTTCCACCGGGGCTGCTTTCTTTAACCCCTTTACACTAATCTTTTCTATGTTGTGATAAACAATCTTATTACCTTCTGAATCTTCTTTATCACCAACAAAATTAGTTATCATAAGTTTACAAACTGTATCAAACAAATCTTTCAAATTGATGTCATCTCCTGGCTCAGGTTCTGCTCCAACTAACTGACTATATCGAGTATAAGCATTACTCTTTCTTGGTGCACCAGTTAATTTCTGAGATGTCTTCTCTCTTATTTCTGCTTGCTTCTTTCCTTCATCAGTCTTTACTGCAAACTCTTTTCCTTGCAACTCATAAATCCAAACCCAAGCTGGAGAAACTTTACCTTTATAGCTATTTTCTCCTTGCTCAATTCTTACTAGCTTGGCACTATGATAAACATCTTCTTCAATCTTACCTCTGTAAAAAGTACCAAAGTTTCCTTCACTTGGTTTCTTTACAGTTACTTTAAGCCCGTCAAAATCTCCCATGCAAACCTCCTTATTTTTCTTGTTCTTCTTCTTTTAAATCAGCCAACTCTTCATCCACTAATTTTTTACATAAGTCTAATAATTTATTACTAATTTTTTTTATCTTTGCTGCATCAGCATTCTCTACCTCCTTCTCTAAGGTAATACCAATTCGTGCTGTTTGATAATTACCTAAATTAATGTTCCTTGAATAGTTTTGTTGAATTTTCATTATACACATCTTATTTCTTTTAATTTATTTAATATTTCTTGTTTTACAATATTATGAACCGATGACCAATTATTCCTATCTATAATAACTACTTTCCAACCCAACTCAATTAATTCTTTGGTTCTTTGTTTATCGTTTGCTTGAACATTTTTCATTATGTGTACTATTCCGTTATATTCAAAATCTAACATTAATTCAGGAACTGCAACATCTAAAAATCTGTGCGTCTTTTTGGTTCTAACAAAATAGTTATTTTCAATCTTTTTAAAATAAAGTTTTACCACATTATATAATTTTTTTTGCATGGGACTATTATTCATTCTAATATTAGAAGATAAATTTTTGGGAATTTTACCTTTACATCTTTTACTCGTTGTTTTCGCTATTGCTAAAGAACCTTCTTTTGTCATATTGTGTTTTTTTCTCATTAATTTTCTTGATTTTTTAGATAATTTAACCCCTAGCCTATTACCCGGATGAGTTTTAAAATATTCTTTTTTTGTTTTAGCCATCTTTCTTTTTGCTTTTTTAGAATGGTGTTTACCAAACATATGATGATTATCTCCAGTTAGTTCTCCTCTCATTGCTTTACAGAATGAGCATTGGCAATCTTTTTTATGATAGCTTAAATTGTAATTTTTCTTTCTATCTTTGCACCATTTCTTTTTTTGTTTTTCACTGTGATGTTTTCCAAACATTCCGTGTTTTTTCCCAGAATAAAATTTACCTTTACAAGAATAGGAACAAAATTTTAAATTCCTAGTTTCCTTACCGCAATATAAGCACTTATTCACTTTATCTTCTCCTCTTAATAAAAAAGCCCCTTTTCTGCGGATAGTAGGAAGAACGGTTAGTTCATCCTCGCTTACTAGGGGGCTTTGTTTACATAAAAAATCCGCACCTCCTACTATCATTAATAAAGAAAAGATAATGAGTAAATATTTTACATAATGTTGGCTTATCTTCATTTTACCTCTTTATAAACATTTGCTTTTGCTTTTTTCAATTTTTGTAATAATTTAATAAAATCATCTATATCGTCATAAGAAAAATCAAAGCAAATTCCAGTTTCCTCATCTTCAACTTTCCCCCTTTCAACTAAAGGATACCAAACACAACAACCAATACCATCTGGATAAGTGATTTTATCTGCTCTTAATTTTCCTTGCTTGTGTATTTTTTTCTTCATAGTTATATTATATATTATTTATCATTTATTTTTCTAACAAAATTTGTAAAAAGCCTAATTCAGTTGTATCTTTTATATCAACATATCCAAATACTTTTGTTGATA
>Ga0222697_1000567_pt1 | contig 15591 bp, 16 predicted proteins | sample AntAcemetage1402_FD_179835 | JGI IMG/M metagenome (GOLD analysis project Ga0222697, IMG submission 179835) | Saline water microbial communities from Ace Lake, Antarctica - #1402 | ecosystem: Environmental > Aquatic > Non-marine Saline and Alkaline > Saline | place: Antarctica: Ace Lake... | reverse complement strand
TGCCAATCCCCTAAATAAGTACTCGTTCTGTTTGTCTCAAAATAAATCCGCTCTATCTCCTTTTCTTGGAACTCGTAATCTGGAACAAAAGAATTTTTGGTGTTTGTTGCCCTTGGTCCACCTTTCACTATATGAGTAACAATAATATCCTCGCTACCGCCCATGTATCCCATTAAACAGCCCCCAGTTTCCTTTGGGAACAAACCGTCTGCGTATTTTACTATACAACCCAAAATTGCGCTAGGAAGTAAAAGTCTTATTTTTTCTTTTTTTGCAAACATGGACAATCAGGATATGGATCAAGTTTTATGTGTGACCATTCAGGGAAAATAGGATTGCCTTCTTTTCGTAAAGACAAGTAAGCTATATTCCAATCAATCTTACCATAAGAATCTTTATCTGTTTCAGAAGATAATTCCGATATAGCCAGACGAACCCCCGATAAAACAACCTCATGTAAATCAAAACTAGTCCCGGTAAATGTCGGATCTGCACATCCTGCGGGCTGTATAAAATCATCAAACGCTTCAGGTGGCAAAGGAATCTTATCTTCTGTTCGCGCACTCTCAAAACATTGCCAACAGATGCCTTCTGGAACAAATTTTGCCACTAATCCACCCCAAGCCCCAGGAGTTGCAGAGGCTATAATGTATGGGATTTTCTTATCCTTAGTAAAATCGGATAACAAATGATGAACCCCAAATTCTGCGGTTGCATCATAAACTAAATCAGCTCCTTCTATAAATTCTAAAAGTAGAGACATTTGACCACCATCAAGTGCGCCAATACGAGCATTATATACTTTAACAGTTGTATGGGGGTAGTTTTGAGATATAAAATCATTTAACGCGCTCGTTTTTTGCATGCCTACATATGCATGACCAAATGGCCATCTCATTATTGTAGCAGGATCGACATAATCATAATCCAAAATACGTAATTCTTTTACCCCACACCTGGCGAATTCAATAACACTTGGCGCACCAATACTGCCAAGACCAACAACGCAAACAGTCTTCTCGCGGAGAAAAGTCAAACTTGGAACTCGCTCTATTGTATCTTGCACACCTGATCTCCCTGCACGAACAAACATATAATTATTTTTCCACCTTTTCTTTTTTCCTTCACCAACTCTTTCTCTGCATGTAAAAACAAAAACCCATCCATCTCCTTTTTGTTGATATCGTAACTCTTCAGGAAAAACGACACCAACAACATTAAAATCCATATGTTTACCTTTGAGCGGGTTCCAAGAACGTTTACTTAGGTAGGGGTAATGATTCAGTACACCCTGAAAAAAACCATTTGGGTCTGGATTCTTTATAGGGTTTTCAACTCGAACCCAATGGGCACGAAAATTGTAAGGTGAATACAATTTTCTGATATGTTCACCTGCCTGTGCCACCACCTTACCCGTGCGATCCTGCACCTCAAGGATAGCCATTCTTTTTAAGTTAAAAGTTCTATCCATTCCTATAAGCAAAGCACCTTCCTTCAATGACGGATCAATCTTCCATACACTATCAATCATTATCATAGACCCGTAGTAGGGATAATAATCGCTTATTGGCTCACCCTGCTGCTCTTCAGCCACGCCCCCTTCGCCTCTAGCTGATTTGATTACCTTAGGTAGTTGCTCTGTTATAAATCTTGCCAAGGTATCTTCAGATGAGTTCCAGTTCCCGCTCGATCTACCTATTAAACACAAATTCTTCCCATAGGGATGCTGGTGTTTCTCCAGATTTAAATTGGGTGCAAACAACTCGAAACGAAAATAAGGATATACATCAGGAAAACGAGCTACTAACTTAATGGGCTCGTTTTCTATCTCATATTCTAAATTTAAGACTATTTTCCCTGCCTTCTTTTCTGATTCATCAATGATATATTTGATGCCACTTGTGTCAAGCTGCTCAAGCTCAAATTCTAGTCTCTCAGGGAATTCGTCCCACCATAGCTGAGTCATAGTTCTATCCAACTTCACGGCGACGCGGCGGAACTGGCGGTGTGCGTGGTCCCGGCGCAGGAGGTGGAGGTACATGTCGGCCTGGTATGTTTCCACTGCCACCTTTACCGCTTGATTCGTCTATATCCTTTTTTTCTTTCATGGACAATCGAGTTTGATAAGCATCCTCTACCCACTGACCTAGATTTTCCCTCCCGTTATCGATTACCCAATCATAAGTACAACATACAGAGGAAAGTGCCGTTCCGTCTGTAAATTTGACATTATCCAACGGATTTGGACCCTTAGTGCTATGTTGTTGCTTCTGATCCTTGACAGCATGTACATAAAGCCCAAGGATCGCATTGCCTCGTTTCCAGCTCTCTTTAATCTCATATATTACCCACGGACGCGAAAAAGTTTCAGCCCCGATAAGTACAACAGTTACGGAAGTAAATTTAAGTTGCTTATTTATCCAATTTTCAATTGCCATGGTTCCTTGTCGTTCAATTTGCTCCCATTCTACTGCATCGATGACACCGTATTCATCTTCATCTGCTATTTTGTTGTGATTTCTTACCTGGCCAGCTCTCCAGGCATCCCCTTTGTAGTGAAAACTATAAAATACTTTTCTCATATTTATAACAATTAAATGTGTTTAAAAAATAATAGTTCCGCAATAAATAGTCCTCCATAAAACAAAACGGATGTAATAGAGAATCCCGCGGTAAACCAATCCCTTTTTCTTTTATGGTGGTTGAAATTCATGGAGAAATTTATTTCCGAGGGATTTTTAACCCTTACTTCGTCAAACAACTTCCTAAAATTCCTCTCTCTCGAAAGGTAATAGCTATCAAGAAGCCAAAAACAAAGGATAATGAAGGTGGCAAAATACAGATGCGCACGCGTAAAACTCGTAGCAGACAACGCTGATAAACCAGCCAGAATACTAGCCGACCACCCTCTTAAGAGAAAGGCATTATTAGCCATTCTAGAAATAGCCTCTTGGATAAATTCAAGATGTTTTAGTTTACTCTCCATAAGAATTAGTGGACACGATCTCTCGGCGGATTTGGGTCATTGCCCGGATCCACCGTGTCGCTGTCCCGAATTTTGCCGTCGAGTCCGTGTATACGAACTTCGCCTCCACCTGAATTGCCTGAAAACTGTTTTGCAATCTTTTCTGCCTCCCTTTGTGTTTGCGCGTAATCACTAACTCTTTCAGCGCCAGCCTTTTTAACGCCCCAAAGGCCGAGGTCTTTATTTTTTGATACGTGGTAATTAGACATATTATTCAAAATTAGATATTACTGCCTTGACTACTCCTTGAATTTGGAAATCTTCAGACAAGACAATTGGTTTATGTGATTCATCGGTTGAATTTGGACGCAAGGTGACGACCTTGCTGTCATGATAAAAATGTTTAATCGTGGCATCGTCGTTGATTAAGGCTACCACTCTTTCACCCTGGTCTGCCGAGGGTTGTTGTTTGATGAGGACGAAGTCGCCGTCATTAATGCCAGACCTGTTCATTGAGGTGCCAACCGCGCGGAGAAAAAAGTACGTATGCCCTGGAGACGCAACTTTTGTCGAGACTTCTATCAGTGCTTCCGGGTCTTGCTCGGCAAGTGATGGCAGTCCGCACGCAACTGCACCAACAAGTGGCACTTCAACAGTTTGTTCATTCATTGCTATGGACTTGCGAGGTGAAAGACGAATGACTCCATTAGAATATAATAGTAGCCCGCGTTTTTGAAGACGCTCAAGCATGAGCTGAACAGATCGCGGGGAGCTATAGCCAACCTGTTTGCCAATATCGCGAAGTGACGGACTAATTCCTTGATGGATAACCATGCTCCGGATGTAGGCATATCCTTGTAGGTCTCTTTTTTCTGTCTGGTTCATATCACCAGTATACACTATTGTCCACATCTGTCAACATGTGATATAGTAGTATATATGACAAATCCTGTTTCACATAAAAAATTTCACCAAAATAAGCCAAAACTTCTAATTATTGAGGAAGCATGCCGAAAAGTTGATGCTGATTTAAGGCGCATGTATCCATTTATTTTGCGAATGGCTGCCGAGCGTAAGCGTATTGCCGAGATGATAAAACCTATAGAAATCCAACATATGGTTGTTCCCCACCAAAGCAGGTATGCGGAAATCCACCCAAATGATAGGAAGATCATTCTGGGACAGCTTACAAAAAAACAAACCAATACCCCAAAAGCCGGCGTAGAAATCAGATACGATCTCACCGACAAAAAACTTATACGGAATCTAGCCGGAAAAGAACTCGTTTCCCAATTCTCTGGAAACACAACAAAACGGCTAAAACTCTTTGAATTTCTTTTGCGCCAAGGCAAATATGTATCAATGCCCAAACTTCTAGAAATAACAAATTGTCCTTCTGGGGAAGCTGTTCGCAAACTTGTGCAGGGTATCAACAATAAAGTAAAAAAAGACCTAAATATCTCCGTCCGAATAATTAAAGGCCGAAAAGGATTTGGTTATAAAATCAGTTCCGATACCAAAATTTATATGGACGAATCTGATGATGGATAGTATCGTGACTGTGGATAACAAAAAAACACCCATATTTCTGGGTGTTTTTTTGTTGCAAGAATCACGCAAGCAGGCGTGTCGCGGGCGCTTCCAATAATGCTTAAATTCAAGTGCAAACTTAAATTATTAAGCATGTACTATGTCAATAACCAAATTACAATGGCACACCGAGAAACGCAAAGTTTCCGAGCTACTGCCATACGACCGCAACCCGCGGCAAATCAGCGAAAAGCAGATGCACGACCTCCAAAAAAGCTTAAAAAAATTCAACCTGGTCGAACTTCCAGCCATCGACGCAGACGGACGCGTTGTCGCGGGCCACCAGCGCCTTAAAGCTCTGCAACTGCTCGGCCGAGGCAATGAAAAAATCGAAGTGCGCGTCCCGAACCGCAAACTTACGGAACAAGAATACAAGCAATACTTAATCTCCAGCAATGCCATTAGTGGTGACTGGGATTTTGAGAAGCTGAAGAACTTTGATGTGGAATTATTGCTTGGTGCCGGTCTTAATGAGAACGAATTAGCAAACATCTGGGATCAGACTCTTGAAATTGAAGACGATGAGTTTGATGTTGAGAAAGAATTGCAAAAAATAAAAAAATCGAAAACCAAGCTGGGCGACATCTTCCAGCTTGGACAACACAAGCTCATCTGCGGAGACGCAACTGATCCGGCTGTCGTCAAAAAGCTTCTCGGCAAAGAACAGGCAGATATGGTCTATTCAGATCCTGTATACAATATAGGTATTGATTACAGTACAGGCATCGGCGGAAAACAAAATTACGGCGGTTCAGTTAATGACAAACGGACAGATGATGAATATAAGGAATTTCTACGCTCAAGTATGGAGCAGGCGCTTGTGGTTTCTAAAGAAGATGTCCATGTTTTCTATTGGTGTGACCAAAAATATATATGGATGGTACAAGAATTGTACCGCGAGCTTAACATTGCCAACAAACGCGTCTGTATGTGGATCAAAAACGGACATAATCCTACCCCAGGCGTTGCGTTCAATAAGTGCTATGAACCATGTATTTACGGCACGCGTGGAAAGCCGTACTTGACCAAGGAAATTAAAAATCTTAATGAAATTGCAAACAAAGAGCTTGGCACCGGCAATCGCCTCATCGATGATATCTTGGACATGCTAGACATTTGGCTCGTCAAACGCCTTGCGGGCAGCGATTACCAGCACGCAACCGCTAAACCACCAACACTTCACGAGAAAGCAATGCGCCGATGCACTAAACCCGGAAATATTATTATTGATAGCTTCGCTGGATCAGGCAGTACCCTGATTGCGGCTGAACAACTAAAAAGAAAGGCTTATTTGGTCGAACTTGAGCCAATATTCTGCGACTTAATTATCAATCGTTATGAAAAACTCACAAACACGAAAGCTAAAAAAATCAATTAAATACGGGGATGTATTTCGCATCGGCAATCATGTGCTCGGATGCGGAGATGCTTGCGACGCTGAATTCGTAAAGCGAGTTATTAGTAAAACAAAAATCAAGCTAATCCTTAGCGACCCGCCATACGGAGTTATGGTTGTTGAAAGCAAACTCGGATTCAGTGAGCTAAAAATGAACAAGAAAATTCTGAATGACGACATTGTCACCGAGGAACAATATGCCAAATTCACGCATAATTGGCTCTCCCCTGCCATACCGTTCCTCACACAGCGAAACAGTATTTACATATTTAATTCAGATAAAATGATATTCGCCTTGCGCGACGGCATGATACACTCAGGAGTAAAATTTTCGCAGCTCCTTATCTGGATTAAAAACCATTCCGTCATCGGACGAAAGGATTACCTGCCTGCCCATGAATTAATCGCCTTTGGGTGGTACGGCACACATGATTTTAAAAAAGCAAAGGATAAGTCAGTTCTATTCTATCCAAAGCCTAATAGAAGTCCATTACATCCAACTCAAAAGCCGGTGGGACTGCTCCGTCGACTTATCTTAAATAGCACCAACATCAACGACACTGTGTATGACTGCTTTGCAGGTTCAGGATCAACCGGCATAGCTGCTGAGCAGACGAAACGGTCGAGCGTCTTAATCGAACGCGATGAGGAATACTGCCAAACCATCATCAATAGGTTTGAAAAAATATTCAAACTCAAAGCGCAAAAAATAACTTATGAAAAAAGAAAGAACACAAAAACTTCTACTAGAACAGCTTCGTAAGATGCCAATCATACAAATTGCCTGTGAAAAAGTTGACATAGCACGAGCGACATTCTACCGATGGCGGGCAGATGATAAGGACTTCGCAAAAAAAGTCGAAGATGCGCTTATTGAAGGAGAGACAATAGTCAACGAAATGGGCGAATCCCAGCTTCTCTCGCTAATGTGGGATAAGCACTGGCCATCCATATCGTTCTGGCTCAAGCATCGCCATCCAAAATTCAAAAACCGATTAGAAATAAGCGGGAGTTTACAAACTCCACAAGAAGAACTCACGCCAGAGCAGGAAAAAACTGTAAAGGAAGCGCTCCGGCTTGCTACTTTAACCACGCAAAATCTAGAAGATGAGACTAATCAATCTAATTCCTAATCTCATGAATAACTATATAGACAAATATCGTTCGCAAATGCTACCAGATAATTTAGTCAGCCAAATCATTCGCGATCGAAAAATAAGAATCGCCACAACTAGACAGAGCCATTTTCTTTTCTTTCACTTCTATTTTGCGCACTATGTCAAATATGCCACAGCTCCGTTTCAAAGAGAAATATTTCACTTAACCGAACAGACAGACATTAAAAACCTGTTCATTATTGCATTCCGCGGAAGCGGCAAGTCAACTATTATTACCATGAGCTATCCGCTTTGGGCCATACTCGGAAAACAGCAGAAAAAATTTGTACTGATACTTTGCCAGACTCAAAGCCAGGCAAAACAACATATGATAAACCTGAAACGTGAGCTTGAAGGCAATAATTTGCTTAAAAATGACCTTGGGCCATTTCAGGAAGAAAGTGATGAGTGGGGTGTTTCGTCTTTAGTATTCTCGCGACTCAATTCCCGAATAACGGCAGCATCCACAGAGCAAAGCATCCGCGGTCTGCGCCACAATCAGCACCGGCCTGACTTGATTATTGGAGATGATGTTGAAGATATTGCTTCCACTAAAACAAAAGAAGGCCGAGCTAAAACATACCAATGGCTAACTGGAGAGGCAATCCCCTCTGGAGATAAGGATACACGGCTAATCATCATCGGAAATCTTTTACATGAGGATTCATTGCTCATGCACTTGCACAGAGATATAACCGAAAACAAAATAGACGGTATATTCAAAGCATATCCGCTTCTAGACGAAAATGATGTAATTGCATGGCCAGGAAAATACGCTCAAGCATCTGACATTGAAGCAGAAAAAAGAAAACTTGGAAACGAAATCGCTTGGCAGAGAGAGTTTTTGCTACGCATTGTGCCAGATTCCGACCGCGTGGTTCATAGAGAATGGATCCAGTATTATGACAGTAATGAACTGCCTAAATTTACAAATGAAAATAAGTTCAAATTCACCTGGACAGGAATAGATCTTGCAATATCCCAAAAAGACACCGCAGACTACACAGCAATGGTTTCAGCACATGTCTATGGCTCGCGAAAAGAACGAAAAATATATATAGTCCCCAACCCTATTAACAAGCGTCTAAATTTCAAACAAACTATTGAAACAGCTCTGAATTTATCGCACTCACTCGGTGGTGGTAATATGACTAAAATGTTTGTAGAGGAAGTTGCCTACCAGCAAGCAGCCGTAGAGGAGATGAAAAATGCGGGCATTGCGGCCGAAGGAGTTAAAGTGCATGGAACTGATAAGCGCGCCCGGCTTGCGCTTACAAGCCACTTGATTCAAAGCGGAACCATATTATTTCCGAGAAAAGGAGCCGAAGATCTAATCAACCAGATCGTGAATTTTGGCGTCGAAAAACACGATGATCTTGCTGATGCATTCTCTATTCTGATTGGCAAAATTATAAGCTATAACCCTCCAGTGGCAGGAGTAATGATCATATCCACTGATCGCAAAACCGGGGAATGTGAGACGCGCGAATGGTTGTTTGGAGACGATGATTAATTATAGCTAATCAATTTCTACTTCAATGCCATTCACATTTCCAGCCACCGAAGAATCAATTAGCGCAAAATCATTAAATGTCGCTTCTTGTCCTGCTGGCACCGACAAGCCATACTGCCAGTCCGTATCAATAACAAATCCGTCTGTGTCAACCCATTTCAATGTTGCATTAATAGTTTTATTTCTAGTTGAATTATTTTTCAATACTAGAACCCATGAATATTTCCACCAAACACTATTGCTTTCAGTTACCTTAGTATCTATGCTAACAATCTCTATTGAAGCAACTGTACCTTGACTATTTGATGTAGTGGAATTACTCAATGTGGAAGAACTGGATGAGATTGCGCTCAAAAAAGTCGAAATTGCCACAAGTGCCAAAACAACGGTCCAAATTGGATGCCTATTGATCCAATTTCTTAAATCAGCTCCACAGTGTTTACATTTCTTAGCCGCTTTATTGATCTGTTCCGAACAGTGGGGACATTTTTTTGTTTCTTCAAATGAAGATTTTTCGTCTGACATATAATTTTACCCTTTCTTAATTCAATTTTAAAAAAATTGATGTTGATTAAATTATGACGGGTAACCACAAAGCTCCCCGCCAGTTGCGACCTTTCGGACACACATACCCGTTTCCGGATATGACCTTACGAGGGCTCTGGACGGAGAGCTTAATATCCTCGTAAGGTTTTTTGCCATGCTCCCAAAAAGGGAGTTTAGGCTATAAATTGTCCCTTTATAATAACAAATTTGGAGTAAAATTAAAAGGAGCAGTTACCTACAGCTTATCTACTCCATGAACTGGACTATGTAAACGGGTCGCGTCATTAATGTAGTTGAAAGGAGTAAATATATGACCACAGAAAACGCAACCCAGCAAGCGATTCCAATTCGCTACTGCCTGTATGCTCGCAAATCAAGCGAATCAGACGAATTACAGGCTTTATCTATCGGATCACAAATTCAAGAAATCACAGAATTCGCAAATAACGAAAAATTAAAAATAGCAGAAGTCCGGCAAGAGAGCCATTCTGCCAAAGACTCCGGACAGCGACCGGTATTCAACAAACTGCTTGCTGATATACAAAGCGGCGTATTTAACGGCATACTGTGCTGGGCACCGGATCGGTTGAGCAGGAATGCCGGGGACTTAGGCAGAATGGTTGACCTCATGGATCAAGAAAAACTCCTTGAAATACGAACGCACGGACAAAAATTTACTAACAACCCGAATGAAAAATTTCTGCTCATGATACTTGGAAGCCAGGCAAAGCTTGAAAATGACCATAAAGGAATAAATGTCAAAAGAGGACTTCGGGCAAAGTGTGAAAAAGGATGGAGGCCAGGCCCTCCCCCGCTTGGATATCTGCATGACAAATATGCGGACAAGGGCAACAAGAAAGTGTTTATTGACCCAAAGCGCTCTCCTTATATTAAAAAAATGTTTGAGAAAGTGGCATACGAACAGTGGAGCGGTCGAAAAATACTAAGATGGATTTTAGAAGAAACAAATTTTAAAACAAAAAATAATAAAAACATCACCTTAAGTATGATATATCGAATACTGGGTGATACTTTTTATTATGGAGAATTTGAATATCCTATCGGGACTGACAAGTGGTACAAAGGCGGTTATGATCAGATTATCAACAAAGAGTTATTTTTGAAAACTCGGGAACATATCAAAAGAGACAATATTGAAAGAAAGGATTGCAAAGAATTCGCATTCACGAAATTAATGAAATGCGGGAATTGCGGATCTGGAATAACAGCAGAGGAAAAATTCAAAAAACTGAGCGATGGCTCAGTTAAACGATATGTCTATTATGGATGCACGAGATCACGAAACCTGCATTGCAATGGTGGTTACTTAAGGGAGGAAGAATTAATAAATCAGTTATTGAAAATTGTAAACCAGATCGATCTTGATGAACTGGGAGTCAAAGAAAAATTTGAAGAGGAGGTAGAAAGATATCACAAATTTACCAGAGGAGTGCTTGGAATGAAGCAGGAGCCAGCGCAAAAAGAGGTGGATATAAGAAATTATGCTAAATATATTTTGAGAGAGGGGCAAATTTTAGAAAGGCGAGAACTGCTTTCATGCCTGAAAAGTAAAATTGAATTAAAGAATAAAGTCATTTACGTTGTCTAACTCAAAATCCTATCAATACTCTGTTGGTAGCTCATTTTCAAATACCTGCTGATCCTCTGCCATCATATCAGCATAATCTTCTCCTTGATTATACAAATCCTTGGAACATTGTTCACAATAAAATTGATTATCAGGAAAACGACCTAATTCAAACCTTCCACACGCTATACATCGCAAAATGCAATGCACTTGATTGCAATAAAAACATGGCACTTTACATTCTTTTTCCACAAAAGGCACAGTAAGATTAAAACATTTCGTGCATTGCACTTTAGTAGTAATCCCCTGTTCTTTTAATCTTTCTAAAGCAAATCTAAATTTATCATCAAATTCTAAACGTAGATTGTTAAATTTAATTTCTGATTCACTAGGTAGCTCTTGCCTTAAATCTTTTGCCAAATTTTTATGAGAAAAAGTAATTAATCCAGACACAACTCTCACCAAAATACCCATGACATTATTTGTATCGCTTTGGTCTGACAAAATAAATTTTTTATGTTCAATCTCATTTCTTTTCTCTCTTAAAATCCCAATTCCCTCTATTAATCCCCTGTCAAATTGGACTATGGAAAAATTTCTCATCCTCTCTAATAGGATTGAAATATCGGCAGTTTTGTCATTGGGTCTATCAATGTTCGGCCTTAATAATATTTTATTATTGGAACCTACATAAGCTTTTAATAAAAGCTCTACTGCGTTAAACGTATGTAAAATAGAAAATTTGATATTTTTTTCTATCTTATAATTCAACAAATGCTCAATGCCATGAACAAAGGAACTAATGGCATTTTTTAAAATCTCTTCTTTTTCTTGGTTTGAAAATTGACTAATCATGAATCAATCTAAATTTTTGAGTTGATGCTGTATATATAGCTACAATAATCACAATCATCTCCTGCTTCTGGAATTTCATCTGATTGCAAACACTCATGCGCGTCTTTGATTGCCTTATCAACCCATTTATCGCTTCCTTTATATGGGATGATATTAATATCAAATTCTAATTTTTTATCAAATGCTTTTTTATCTGTTTTTCCGTTGCAATATACAAAATATCCTGTATCAGATACTTTGAACTCATTCTTTCGCAATAGCCATTGATATATTTCCATTTGCCTCTTGTATCCATCCTGCCAATCCTCATCCAGTTCTTTTATTTCTTTATCTTTGCTTGTTGCTTTATAATCTACAACATATAACATTCCGTCAGAATCAACCCAAACATCATCAACTGCGCCTGTTATTATAAAATTAGTTGGTTTGTGATGATATTGCACGCCTTTGAAGTTCTCGCGCCATTCGTCCATCATTTCGTGCTCAAATGGCACAAGGTCTAATCCATATTCTTTCATTAATGGATGGGCTTTGTTTTTCGCGCGATGTATGTCAAATTCTTTTTTTAATAATGTATCTACCGCAGTATTAAGATTAAATGGAAATCCAGGAGGAACCCCTACTCCTAAACGTCTATCTATATAAAAACATCTTGGACATTTTAAAAACTGCTCTATTCTTGAGCGGGAGAGTTTGAATGGCTCTTTTGATTTAGGGTCATAGAGGTTACGGGTGCGGTGGGGGTTGTAGTATTGGGACATATTCACTCCTTTTCTTCAATACCTATTATATTTTTGAATTTTTTCTCTATCTCTTTTTTGATTAAAGAAACTTTTTCATCCATATCTTTTTTAAGACAATCTCTAGTTTTATAAAACTCAATTTCCGTTAGTGTCTCAGAACGTTGGTCCTCAGGTTCTCTTAATATTTGTCGATTATACTTCAAATAACCACACATCATAAAAATATTAATTAGAATATCAAATATTTCTTTTGCAATTTTTTGTATTTCGGATTCAAAATATAATTCATTCTCTTCATAATAATCAAAAAGTTTAGAATATTCAAAAAATGCTGAATTATCTTCGTCTTTATATTTAATTTTTTCTTTATAATCTAAATTAATTATTAAACTATTGGCTCCTCTTATAACTTTAACCATTTGTTGATAAAACCGCTTAATAACTTCAGCTCTTTCGGTGTGTAATTTTTCATACTGTATTTTAAAACGCTCCGTTTCATTTTGTAATCCATATTTATAGTTCTCCAAATCTTTATCAAGCAAATTTCTTAAGTATTCTTGCAGAAACCAAGCAAAAATACCAGCCACTCCCAAAACCTTACTTAAATCTTTATCCAAAAAATAAAATACAAAAGCTATTACGCCAACAACGATTAGCGACACAATCGAATTTTTGTTCACAATATTTTTCATATATAGTTATTAAGCAATTCCAATATCCTCAAGTACTAAATAAAATAATCTTGTATTATTACGACTTCCTGGGTATTCGATTTTCTTTAATTTTAATAAATTATTACAAGCAATTCTACTAACCCCATATTCACGAATAAAATCATCTATAAAATACCCATTTGCCTCTTCCTTATCTGGCAAGCTAACTGATACTGAACGTAAAAACTTTTTATATAGTTTGCAATAGTTTTCATAGCAAGCAGAATCAATCTTTTTTAAACAATTAAGATAGTTTTGCGCCCTTTCATTAAAAACACTTTCACTATCAATATAAACCCCATTCGTATGTAAAATATCATTCCTATTGTTCACAGGAGACTTTAAACCCCCTATAACATCTTGTTTAAGACCAAGAGAACGATAAAATTCAAATATGCTTGATTCGTATATTTTAGAAAAAACATGCCATGAAATATTTTCATTATTTTTTAATTTCAATATATGATGAAACCCAATTAAAATTGAATCAAATTTTTTTGGCGACGATCTAAATAATTGATAAATATAGTGATACACAACTCCCATATAAATCATATGTAAAGTTACCAATGCAATATGGTAATCTTTGGCATCAAGATTACGTTCTGTGGACCCTAATAATTTTTGAAAATAAATAAAGTCGCTAGAAATTTTATATTCTAAAGGTAAATATTCCAAAATTTGATAAAAGCTATCCATAGCTTAAAAAATTATTCTCCCCAAACTTCTCCAATTTTTTCTTTGATTTTTTGTTCAAATATTTTTTTCAAATTTTTAGCTTGTTCTATTGCTACACGCTGCTCTTCTATTTGTTCTACAATTTGCTTTTGGATTTCTAAAGACGGAAGAGGTATAGCTATTTTGCCTACAGCATTTGCATTAAATTGTGGTTGCCCGCCGCCAGTAACTAGCGATTTTGCCTGTGACCAGTATTCTTCGGATTGAGCATAGCACCAAAAAAATTTAGAATCTATTTTCTTTTTGTTAAAATTAAATCTTATTAGAAAACCAGCGAATACAGATTTTTCTTCTTCATCAAAATATACCGTTTTGCCGAATGTCGCGCCAGTTCTAGCAACTAAAACATCGCCTTTTTTTAATTGATATTTTTTACTATCTTCTGTTTCGGCAATATATTTTTTGTCCGTATTTTTCAAAAAGCCGTCATGTGCAATATCTGTTATTCGTATATATCTAAATTCACCAGAATCTCTTGCTGCCTCACCAATACCATATTCTAATTCAGCAATCTCTGAAATTTTCTTCTTTTTCCACTCCGAATCAATATCAATTATAGGTTTCCAATTAGAGACAGCTAACTGTATTCCGTCAACAATTTTTTGCCAACCTTCAATCTGTTCAAGAATTTCTTTTTGAACTTCAAGTGGCGGAAGCGGAATCTTAATTTGTTCTAGATTTTTTCTGCTTATTCTTTTTCTGCTAGATCCCGTCAAGTACTGAAAAATTGCATTATAATATTTTTCTGTTGTTGTTGTATAAAGCAAAAATTTTGGAATAACTTTGTCTTTATTGGTACGAATAATTGTACAATCAACTGCAGTGATTGCTCTTGTTTCTAATTTTGGCAACAAGCATGCTCTGCCAACAGGATCAGGCAAGCGAGAAATAAGCAAATCATTCTCAAGAATTTCTGTACATTTTAGCCTCTTAAAAGTCTCCTCTGAAATATACCTAGCTTTATCTTTTTTATCTAAATACTCACCTTTCCCAACATTACCAGTCTGCACTAATCGTATTCCATCTTGTGATTGATCTTTGCTTTCAATCCAATTGCCATCAATCATTACATCACAAATTTTACCCAACTCCACCATTGGCCATTTTTGATCTTTTGTGGAAACTTCTTCAATTTTATATCTATCGCCAGAAAGATTATAGTCACCATTTTCAGCAATTTCCGATTTTTCAACTACATTCGCCAAAGATCCATTTTCAGACACAACGCGATCTATCTCTTTTTGATTTACCTCTAGTACATATTTTTTATACTCATCAATTGTCTCTATTGCATGTGGCAAATCATTAAACTTGCTTTGTCTGCGTGTTGCACCCAACCCAAAACCATCGTCACTAATTTTTATAAACAAAATATCTTCAGCTTTTTTAGCTAACTCATTATCAAAAAATAAAATGCTTGTCTTAACTCCAGAATAAGGTTGAAACACACCCGCAGGAAGCGACACCACAGCAAACAAGCCATCTTCAACTAGCATTTGCCGTAATTTTTTGTAGGCATTGTCAGATTTAAAAATAATACCCTCTGGCACAATAATACCAGCCCGACCCTTTTGATTAAGATGCTCTAAAATATAATCAACAAAAAGCACTTCCGCGCGATTCGCTTGCACGCTAAAACGCTTATGTGGACGAATACCACCCTTTGGAGACATAAATGGAGGATTAGCCATAATCACATCATATTGCTCATCCCACCGCTCCTCACTGGAAAGAGTATCATATTCAAAAATCTTTGGCTCTTGAAAACCATGTAAATACATATTAAC
>Ga0222697_1000565_pt1 | contig 15596 bp, 9 predicted proteins | sample AntAcemetage1402_FD_179835 | JGI IMG/M metagenome (GOLD analysis project Ga0222697, IMG submission 179835) | Saline water microbial communities from Ace Lake, Antarctica - #1402 | ecosystem: Environmental > Aquatic > Non-marine Saline and Alkaline > Saline | place: Antarctica: Ace Lake... | reverse complement strand
TGTAGGGATTTCTTTGGTTTTTAAAAGAGATCCCTCCACGCAGTTTATGCCGAGTATTCTCGGCTTCATCGCTGATTACAGTGATTCATGGAGCCTGTCCCGAGTATCCCCGAGGGAGTTGGGATGACAATATGGGTATACTTATGTTATGATGGATTACTATGCCTAAAGAAGAAATTTTATATTTTTGCTCTCATTGTGATGCGCAATATCCAAAATGGCAAGGACAATGCGATGAATGTGGTAAGTGGGGAGTAATTGGAGAGATGGGCGGATCTGAGGATGTGAGTGGAGAGGTTATTAAATTTAGTGATTTGTCCAGAGTCGAAAGAATTACTACTAAAATTCATGAAATAGATAGCGTGCTTGGCGGTGGTATTGTGCCAGGGTCGTTGATTTTGCTTGCAGGAGATCCTGGAATAGGGAAGTCAACTTTGGTTTTGCAGATGCTTAAGCAGTTTCAGAGTGGAGTGTTATATGTTTGTGGAGAAGAATCGCCTGAACAAATTGGTATGCGTATGAGTCGTTTAGGTGTGAAAGACAATAATATACAGTTTTTGCCAGAAACTAGAATTGGTTCAATATGTGGAACAATTAAATCAAAAAAACCGAATTTAGTTATAGTTGATTCAATCCAGACTGTATCAGATGAAAATATTCAGTCAGAAGCGGGAAATGTATCACAAATTCGTTCTAGTACCGGGCAATTATTAAAGGTTGCAAAAGAGACAAATATTCCTATCATCGTAATAGGTCATGTAACAAAAGAGGGTGTTGCAGCTGGTCCGCAAGCTTTGGCGCATATGGTTGATGTTGTGCTTTATCTTGAAGGAGACAAACTACATCAATATCGTCTTTTGCGAGGAACGAAAAATAGATTTGGACCAACTAATCAAGTTGGGGTTTTTTCTATGACAGATAAAGGGCTAGAGCAAGTTAAAAATCCTTCCGAATTATTTTTAGGAGAACATAAAGAAAATATTCCAGGTTCAGTTGTGAGTGTGATAATGGAAGGCACACGTCCGTTTCTAATCGAAATTCAGGCATTAACAAATAAAACATCCTATGGATACCCAAAGCGCGCAACAAGCGGTTTCGATCTCTCTCGCCTTGAATTATTAATTGCAGTACTACAGAGGCGTGGAGGATTAAAATTAGAGAATCAAGATGTATTTTTAAATATTGTTGGTGGATTGCGAACTAAAGATCCTAGTTTAGATTTAGCAGCATGCCTAGCGATTGCATCGTCTTTGTCAAACCAAGCAATGCCAAAGAAATCTGTTGTAATTGGAGAAGTTGGCTTAGGTGGTGAAGTGCGAAAGGTAAGCCAAAGCGAGAATAGAATCAAAGAAGCAAAACGTTTAGGTTTTGATATGGTTTATTCTAATGATAAAGTTAAAGAAATAAAGAATGCCTTAGAGTTGCTGGGGATTAAGAAGTAGCCAGAGCATTCGCGATTACTTTATTCAAAATGAAGTTCCCTGCCTTCTTTCTCAAGCTCTGATTTTAGTGTGGGAAAGTTCTTGAGTGTTGGGTCTGATTCTAGAATCTCTTTTGCATATTTTTTTGTCTCCGAAATAAGATCAGAATCAAGAAGAGTGGCAATATTTAAATTCGTAAAATGTCCCGATTGTTCTGTTCCATATATTTGGCCTGGTCCGCGAAGCGAAAGATCTAGTTCAGAAATTTCAAAACCATCGCGTGCTTTCACAAATAGATGAAGTCGCTGCATTGTTTGTGGATTTTTAGAATCTGTAAATAAAAAGCAGTATGATTGATTCTCGCCTCTGCCGACTCGTCCGCGAAATTGATGAAGCTGACTTAATCCAAATCTTTCTGAGCCCTCAATCATCATAATTACTGCATTTGGAACATCAACGCCAACTTCAACAACAGAAGTGGAAACAAGTATAGAGATTTTATTATCATTAAAATCATTCATTACTTTTTCTTTTTCTTTTGGTTTTAATTTGCCATGAAGCAATCCAATTGGAATATTTGGAAATATTTTTTCGTTTAATTTTTTATATTCTTTTTTTACTGATTTAATTCCAAGAGCATCGCTTTCTTCAATTAACGGACAAATAACAAATACTTGTCCTTTATCTGCAATTTTTTGTTTAATGAATTTATATGCTTTATCTCGATTACTTTCATCCACAACCCTAGTTTGAATCGGTTTTCTATTTTTTGGGATTTCTCGAATCGTAGAGATATCAAGATCTCCATAAAGTGTCAAAGCAAGGGAGCGGGGTATTGGGGTTGCTGTCATTGAGAGGAGGTGGGGAGTGGAATCCGAAGATATTTCTGATTCGCTAGGGGCATTATCTGCGCTATCTGAGATGCGATGCCAGCCAGAGGCTGATCGGCCTTTGGCCGAAATCGCGTCTGTACTGCGATGCTTGAGGGCTTTTCTTTGCTCTACACCGAATCTATGTTGTTCATCTATTATAATTAGGCCAAGATTAGCAAAGATTATATCATTTTGGATTATGGCGTGTGTGCCGATTATTATGTCTATGGATCCATCTTGGATAGCCTTTTTTATGTTATTGCGGTTATCTGTTTGATCCGTAGGAGAGAGATCTAATGGGGTATCTGTACTAGAAGATGAATTTGATATGCGGGCGTGTTTGTTGGTGAGAAGAGCTATTTTTTTTGTAGGAAGGATTTCAGATATAGTTTTATAGTGTTGCAGTGCTAGAATTTCGGTTGGTGCCATAAGCGCGCTCTGGAATCCGTTTTCAGATGCGTTGAGTGCGGCAATTGCGGCTACAACAGTTTTTCCGCTGCCGACTTCGCCTTGCAATAATCTATTCATTGGATAATTTTTTTCTAAATCTTGAAGGATTTTCCATGATGCTTTGCGCTGATCATCTGTCAAAGTAAATGGAAGAGATGATACGAATTTTTTTGTTTTGTCTTTGTTAAATTCAATTTTTGGGGCGCTTGAGGTTTTAATATTATTTCTTGATTTTTCAACAAGTAGTTGCACAAGAAAAAGCTCTTCAAATTTTAATCGTCTTTGCGCAGCTAGATAATCTTTGGAATTTTTTGGAAGATGAATATTATTTATTGAATCTATTTTTGATCTAAGGTTCGCTTGGATAATAACTTTATCTGGAAGTATTTCTGTAAATTCTTCTGTGGCCTGCAGGGCCTGTGTAATTAAAAATCTAATTTGCTTTTGTGTAATTCCAAAAGTTGCTCCATAAATCGGAACCAAGCGTGAAGTATGGATTGTTTGTTCAAGTGATTCTGCTTTTTCGAAATTAGGATTTTTCATTAACAATCCAGTAAAGTCCTCTTCTATTTTTCCAGCTACTGCAATAGTATCTCCTTCGTGAATTGTTTGGGTGATATATGGATTATTAAACCAGATAATTTTAATTTCACCAGTTCCATCACTAAGATACGCTTCTGTAAGTTTCATTTGTTTACGCGAGGTCTTTTTTTGTTCAATAGACGTTATAGTACCAAAAATACTTCCAATTTCTCCCACAGAGAATTGGTTTAATGAAATTACTTTACTATAATCCTCAAACCGAGTTGGGTAATGTTCAAGCAATTCTTTTACATTGCTAATTCCAAGTTTTGTCAGCCTGTCTGATGTTATTTTACCAACTCGAGTGAGTTTTTCTATTGGTGTATTTAAATGGATATTCATATCCATATCTTTACACGAAGAGAGGGTTTTGCCAAGCATTGAAGAAGTCGTAAGTTGATTGATTATTGCCAGCCAGAGGCTGGTCGGCCTTTGGCCGAGAAATTGCTAATTGGAAATTTTAAATAAAAAATAAACTCATCTTGCGATGGGTTTATTTATTATGGTGTCCTCGGCCGGATTCGAACCGGCGACCTCAAGCTCCGCAAGCTTGCGCTCTATCCAGCTGAGCTACGAGAACTTATAACTTCAATAGGCGTGTCAATTGCTCTGATAAGGGCTCATATTCTTTTTCTATATCTTCTGGTATATATCTTAATAAAATAGAGCGTATACGTAGTGGGTTTTTGTTTAATAATGGGATAGATAGGCGAGGTCTTATAGAATTTTTAAATTCTAGAAAAAGTAGCTTATTTTCATCTGGCTCATAGTATAGCCAAAAATTTTTAAAAGCTGAAAATTTATATTGCTTTTGTCCAATAATAACCCCTTCATCGCTAATAGAAAAATCAATTTTTGGGGTTTCTTGTCTGTCTTGGATTGTCATTGTAATTCCTACAACAATCAAGATTATTGCAAATAGAAAGTTTACTGTCAAGAATGAATAAATTAGCAATAATCCAAGAGCTGAAATGGCAATAACATACCATCTATGAGAGCGCTCGTGGTCGTGGTGTTCTGGAATTTTCCAGGAAATTTCTGTTTTTGTTTTTGGCATATGATTTTTAATTATTCTTCAATTTCAAAAGACATTGATGGAGTAGAAAAGAATTCTGTCCCATCTGTATATGAGGGTACAATATCTTCTGCTTCGTTCCTTTGATGAACTTTGCCTCCTTTTGTGATAAATGCAACATTATGTGTAGGAGTACTTCTATGCGGTTGAATACACATTGCCCGTGAAGTTTTATCTTCTTCGCCTTCTTTTTTCCAGATTGATTTTAAAATTTGTTCAGCAGTTCTAGGATTTGGATATTTAATTTTTCCACGCATAGTAGTATTAATTGCTTCACGTGATCCTTGAGGTAAACTTTCTTCACGCTTCAATATATCTCTTAGTTCTGTTGCAAATCTTTGCCTACCATTAATATGTGAATTCTTTGTTATTGCGCGTTTTAGGCCAGAATCTAATTTTTCGCTAGTAGGATCAACAAATAATTCAATTCTAGCTGGTTTTATTTGTTCTCCATCATCATTTATTTCAGCAGGTATTTCTATGGCATCAAATCCGATATTGCGAAAAGTAGAAATAATTTCTGGGGCTAGTTCTTTTCTCTCTCCTGTTAATTTATTTTTTATTGCAGTTTCAAGTTTAGAAAAGATTGCTTTTTTTTCTTGGTCTATTTCTTGTTCTTGCTCTTCTTCTTCTGTTTTTTCCTCCTCCTCCTCGTTTTGTTCTTGATGTTCTATAAAAGGTGTTTGTTCTGTATTTTCTGTAATTAAGTCACCAACACCAAGATTACTATCAAGCAGAGTCTCTGTTTCTTCATCAACAAGAGATGCAATAAATTCAGCAGCATGCTCTTGACTCATAGTTTCTTCAACAGAATTAATAAGTTCAAGGATATCGCTATGCTCCTCTAGTCCTTCAACTTTTTTTCTAAGCCCTACAATATCAATAGTTTTAGCTGGTTGAAAATCCATTTTATTCCACAAATCTGTGTATTCGGTTCCTTGTTTTTCTTCTTGTTCTTCTTTTTGTTTTCCTGTTTTTATAATTTCTCTAAGAGTAAATCTTCTTGTTGCATCAATGCTGATTTTTGATACTTGTTTTTTAATTTTATCATGGGGATCCTCTAATTTTTCTCTTTGCGCCCATAAATCTTCAAAGCTACCTATATCTTCTCCAACTTTTACGTCAACATATTCATGTGCAAGTTCTACAACATTAACTACGCGCGCATCATTGGAACGTATTACATCTCTTAAAGATGTTGCTATTATTAATCCATTTATTTCCTTTTTATTTTCAGAGCTTTCATATGCTTCTTTGGCTTTATTATGTATGCCAGCAAATTTTGTATTATCCATACCAAGACCGTCAATTAGCATCATTTGCTTATCTTGTGCAGTGGCAATTGCCTGAACATATTCTCGCGCTTGTTGTTGGTTAAATTCTCCTTTTTGAAGTTGTGTTTGCACATATCGTATTTCTTTATTTTGTCTTATTGGCTGTGTTTGTTCTTGGTTGGGGTAAATATGATTCCATGCATTAATAAAATCTTGCGAAGTTATTTCTTTTTGTTCGCTTTGTTCTCTGGAATTTGGTTGTTCATGGGGCTCATTTCCTTCTCTTGGCCCTCTTTCTACTGGAGGCATAATATTTTGTTTAATGGCCCGCCAGCAACGCTATGCGTAGCATTTCGGGCTGGCGGAGAGGGTGGGATTCGAACCCACGGACCCTGTAAGGGGTCAACACATTAGCAGTGTGCTCCATTCGACCACTCTGGCACCTCTCCGAATATTCTAATATTGATAGCATAGTTAAAATTTGATGTTTTGTAAACCCTTTGCGTTATGTTTTCTATTATTGATTTATGTTCATCTTTATGCTATATTCTGTTAGAGATAATCTCTTTTAACGTAGTTCTTTGTTGTAAATCAGGAAAGGTGCTGTAATGAGTAAAACAACAACAGCACCTAAAGAGGTGCAAAAAGCAGAACCCAAGGAGGTTCATTACTCCGAAGAAGATTTTCGAGAAGCCACTAGAGGGCTTAGCCAGATATTGAAGGACGAAGAAGCTGCTCAAGCTCTCGCTGATGCATCGGAACTCACTGGAGATGAATAGATGTTGTTTTGTCCCCATCCTGATCGCTGGCCACCCTGTTTCTATATGGGTGGCCTCTTTTTTTACAAAGGATGACCATACGCAACAGTCAAAGCCCATACAGATTTCGCATAGCTGCGTTTGAGCAATAAAGCCATCGTATCTGTCGTGCCGCCAGTTGTAATTACATCATCAATAATAATAAAATTTTTACCGCGGATTTGGTCTGCGGATTGATTTAAGACGAACGCATCTTGAATATTAGTAATCCTATCCACTCCATGTAAGCTTGCTTGAGCAGTGGTCTTTTTTGTTCTTTGAATAATGTCTGCGACTTTCCAGCGAGGATTATGGTCCGAAAGCAATTTTGCTAAAAGTTCTGATTGGTTGAATCCGCGCTCTTTAAGTTTATTAGGATGAAGAGGTGTTGGAATTATAACCAAGGGTTCGTCTAGAAGTATGGGTGGAATTACAGTTGCGTTTGCAAGAATAGATTTACTAATTCCTTGTTCAATAATCTTAGACGAAGATTCACGCGCATCACGCCTTGCTTGCGATAGGGATGAATTTACAAAAAAAGCCAAATATTTAGTTATGGCCTCTACGCTATTATATTTCCAAGCATGGATTAATGTCTGTATTAATTTGTTAGAATAGGGGATGCAGGCAATGGCGCCATCAAGCGCTTTTTCTGGTTTGCATTTTGCGCAGGTCTGCCCGAATTGCGTCTTCTCCTCGCAAAATGGACAATGGTTGGCAAGCTTGGGCTCTAATTTTTTAAAACAATCCTTACACAGCCAAGTTTTTTCTTTTGAGCACTCTAGGCATTGTATAGGGAAGATTAGCTCTAAAAGAAATCGAGATAGATTTTTTATTGTTTTTTGTATTTGCATGTTGTTTGTCATTGCGAGGAGACCTGTACCCAGGTCGACGCGGCAATCTTAACAACGCAATGTGGCACGAGAATCTATTATCAAGCCATATCTCGACGTTAAGATTGTCGCCCAGAGGGAGACCAGCCTCTGGCTGGCCGCGGTCGTGGATACACTCCCTCGCAATGACAGGATTTTTTAGACAATTTTAAAAATAAGTTGATCTTTGTCTGTACCAACCTTAATCTGTTGTTTTTCTTCAGTAGTTCTATCTAACAACAATTTAGCCACCTCTGATTCAATATTATCTTGAAAGAATTTTCTAACGCCTCTGGCGCCAGAGTCGGGTTCATATCCTTTTTTTACAATATGTTTTTGTGCCTGGCTTGATAGATCAATTTGTACGTTTTCATCTAAAAGACGTTTATTTAGTTCTTTGGCGTATAATTTTGTAATTTGCGCAAAATCATTTTCAGTCAAAGGATTAAAAACAACTGTTTTATCAACACGATTTAAAAACTCAGGCCTAAAATGATTTTGAACTTCTTTGAGGACATTTTTTTCAATAGAATTAAAATTTTGTTTTTCCGAGCCAAAACCCAATTTTTCGGCTTTAGAAAACTCGTCTAATCCTAAATTAGAAGTCATTATAATAATGGTATTTTTAAAATTAACTGTTCTGCCAACAGCATCAGTTAACTGTCCATCTTCTAAAATTTGCAATAGAAGATTAAATACTTCTGGATTTGCTTTTTCTATTTCATCAAGCAATACAACTGAATAAGGGGTTTTACGAACAAGATCGGAAAATTTATTACTATCGCGATATCCAACATAGCCAGCAGGGGAGCCAACTAATCTAGATACGCTGTAGCTTTCGGAAAATTCTGACATATCAACGCGTATAATCGATTTTTCTGAATCAAAATATGATTTAGCAATTTGTTTGGCTGTTTCTGTCTTTCCAACTCCACTGGGCCCAAAAAACATAAAAGATGCAATTGGTTTTTTGGGGTCAGCCACATTGGTGCGTGCACGTCGGATAAGGTTGGCTATTGTTTTTAAAGCCCTGTCTTGTCCTATAATGCTTTCTTTTATCTTATCCTCTAGATTCGCAATTTTCATTTTCTCATCACTGCTTAAAATACCAAGAGGGATTTTTGTTAAAGACGAAACAATATGAATTATGTGCTCTTTTCCAACTTCTACCTTTGTTGCGTTATAAAGTTTTGTTTCTTGGTGTAAGAGCGCTAAAGAATTTTGCAATTCTTTAATCTTACTTTTTAATTTAATAGCATCACTATATTGTTCTCCAATAACTGCTTGTTGTTTTGCCCTGTTTGTTGCTTCAATTTCAGATTCTGTTTCGCGGATTTTTTGCCAAATACTTTGTTTTGAGCGTTCCACTTTAACTCTGGCTGCTGCTTCGTCAATTAAATCAATTGATTTATCTGGCTGAAGCTTCTCGGGCATATATCTACTAGAAAGCTTTATTGCTTCATTAACTGCCTCATCAGTAATTATAACATTATGAAATGATTCATAATTCTTTTTTATTCCATCAAGAACTGCTTTTGTTTCCTCCTCATTTGGCTCGTCAATTAAAATAGGTTGCATTCTGCGTTCTAAAGCAGAATCTGTTTCAATATGCTTTTTATATTCCTCTAAAGTTGTTGCTCCAATAATAGAAATTGCTCCGCGAGCCAGGGCTGGCTTTAGGATATTAGCAGCATCAAGCGAGCCCGATGCGCTGCCTGCTCCAATTATTGTATGAAGCTCATCAATAAATAGAATTGTATTACCGTCTTTTTGAGCGACTTCTAAAGCGTTTTTCAGTCGAGCTTCAAATTCGCCTCTGTAGATTGTGCCAGAAACCATTGCACCAAGATCAATAGTATAAATTTTCTTATTCGCAAGAATAGGCGGAACATCACCTTGTGAAATTCTTTTTGCCAAACCTTCAACAATTGCTGTTTTTCCTACCCCTGCATCTCCAAGCAAAAGAGGATTGTTTTTATATCTGCGACAAAGCACTTGAATTAATCTTTCAATTTCAAGGTCGCGTCCTATAACAGGGTCAATATCTTTTTGAATATTCAAATCAGTAAGATCTTGTCCAAAATATTCTAAAGCTGTTTGTTTATGGTCTTCTTTTGTTAGTTGTTTTGATTCTTCTGTTCTAAAAACAGCAGTTAAATCTGGGAACTTTGACGTGCTCTCCATCACAATTTGCAGATTTTTTTCTATATCAACAATATTAATTTTATTTTTTCTCCACCAATCCAAAACATCTGAATCTTTTGTAAGAGTTAAGCTTTTTAAGAGATGTTCTGTGCCAATATATTTATGCCTATATTGGTGGCTTATTTGAACTGCTTTTATAATGCTTTCTGCGGCTTGAGCACCAAGTGAAATAGAATCAATATCAGATTTTTTTTCAGCAGTTTTTACTTTTTTTGTATTATTTTGCGCGTTTATTTTTGTTTTTTTAAGAATTTCAGATGCAATGCTTCCATGTTCTTCTCCTAAAGCTTCTAAAATCATACAATTAGTAATTTCGTAAGTATTTATAGAATGATATTTTTTTTCTTTATTATTAAGAGATTGTAGTTCTTTTTCGCGCAACAAATCAGCAGCTTTTTTGCTGGCATTAAGTAGTGCGCTCTTTAAATGAGTGGTAAATTTTTCCGAGAATAAGTTATTGTTTGGCATATAGTCTATGTTTTGTCATTGCGAGGGAGGGTATTCCCGACCGCGGCCAGCCAGAGGCTGGTCTCCCTCTGGGCGACAATCTTAACGTCGAGATATGGCTTGATAATAGGTTTTCGTGCCACATTGCGTTGTTAAGATTGCCGCGTCGACCTGAGTACAGGTCTCCTCGCAATGACAGTAAATGCGTAAGTATAGTAGTAAAACAATAACTAATTGTCAATTACAGGGCTTGGCGTTTTGAAGGAGGCAATATTACGCCTGGCGTGTCTATTGGAACATTAATTTGAGTTGGGACAGTAGGGGAAGTGGAAAGCGTAATTTTAACTTCTACAATTGTTGTTTTATTTTTGTCTTTCTCTGTTATAATCTGTAGCTCGTCTCCAACATGAAGGTCTGAAAATTCAAATTCTTCTTGATTGCGTGTTATAAGAGCATCATTTGGAATATCAAAGCTAATATTTTCTTGCTCTAGATTCTCAAGAATAGTTAATGTATTTCCTTCAATTTCAACTAGTTTACCAGCGTATTTTATAATTTCTATTTGGTCTTCCTCGTCTTTTTGTCCATCTTTGTCTTCGTCATCTTCGTACTGAGCCTGTCCTTGTCCTTGTTTTTTAATCTGATCAATTAAGTCCGATGTTTGCTGACTTTGGTCATCCTTTTTTGATGAACTTAATACAATAAATATAACAATTATTACAATTGCCAATGCGACAGTAACACTTAATGTTATTATGATGTCTTTTGATGATATTGTCATATTTTTATGATATAATAAGTAAAGCTATAAGCCATAAGCTTTAAGCTGTAAGTTTGATATTTAATGCTTACGGCTTATAGCTTACAGCTTATATTTTACCATGAAACATCTATTTTTAATAATGCTTATTGTTTTGTTATTTCCGGCTCAAACGCAGTCAGCTTGTGGTTTTCATAATGTTACTGGATATGTATGGTCTGGAAATACTGGTTGGATTTCTTTAAATTGCAATGCAGGCGGAACAGTTGATTATGGTTTAACTATTGATTTTGAGTCAGGCACTCCAGAAGTAAATGTTCAAGGATATGCTTGGTCATCAAATTTAGGATGGCTGTATTTTGATGATCCAGGCCCTTATCCAAGCGCGCCTAATTATTCTGCAAGATTTGCCCGTATTCCAGGTGGAAGCGCTACTACAACTGCTGGTTCTGTAAAAGGATGGGCTAAATGGGTTTCCCATGGAGCTGATGGATGGATGAAACTTGGTCCAATTGATATTGATAGCACTGATTATGGAATAGAGATTGGAGCAGATAGATTATTTACTGGATGGAGCTGGAACGCTGGAACAGGTCTTCTTGGTGATGGTTGGGTTAAATGGGATAGTGTTGTCGAAGGGGGTATAGGTGGAGGCGCAACAGTTCTTGCTTATTGGTTTGAGAGCCTTTATGGGGATATATATTCAGCAGGCAATATAGGCGCGCCGTTTGCGCCAATACTTAATAGGTATAATGCTACATATCTTATCCAAGCAGGCGGGACAATCCGTCCTGTTGTTATTCAAAGCAAAGCAGGTGATACTGTTCCTTATATGTCCGAAGGTCATAGTTCTTTTGATTTGCCTGATCAGGACAATGATTATCGCGGGACTTTGGGTTGGCTGGATAAAGCTGGTTTATTAGCTGGAAGATATGGAGACTTAGAATCTGTGCTTCCTACATCGCCAATTATTCTAGATGGTAAAGTTTATTATTATGAAGATGGTTTAACTATAAGTAGTCCCATACAGATAAATAAAGGTGTTGGGGCACAAAAAGGAAATGGAACTGTTATTATTCAAGGTGATTTAATAATCAATGCTAATATATCATACCAAACAGGAGGTGTTGGAACAAAAATAGATAATCTTGCTTCCATTGCTTGGATTGTAAAAGGAGATATTATTATTGATGAGACAGTTACAGAAATTGTTGGGCTTTTTTATAGCGAAGGCGTAAATGGAATTAGCACTGGAACAACAGGATCAAGCTTATCGCCTCCAGAGATTCAGCTTGATATCAGCGGAATGCTTATAGCCAAAAAGATTAATCTTCAGCGTCTTTTTGTAAACGAAGCAGGGGATCCAGCTGAAATAATTACTTTTGATGGCAGAGCAATAGCAAATCCTCCTCCGGGCTTATCTGATATTGGAAAAGGATTGCCAATTATTAGGGAAGCGCGTCCGTAAAATGGAATCTAGTAAGAATATAAGATTTTATGGTATAATAAAGTAGTTAGGAATTTGAGAATTTAGGAATTTGGGTGGATTTATATAATTTTATATTATTTAAAAAACCACCAAAATTCTTAAATTCCAAAATTCTTAAATTCCGTTTTATTTCTATATCTGTTAATACAAAAAAGTTTTTTGTTATAGCATTAAGTTTTGTGCTTGTTTTTGGTGCGTTCACTATATCTGTGCGCGCTGCTTTTGTAGACCCAACTCTACCTCCAGATGGAGGAAACAGGCCTGCTCCAATATATGAAACTGGAACAGGTCAAAGCGTAATAGGAGATTTAACAATTACCAATGGATTAACTGTTAGTGAATCTGGAATTAGCGGAACAAATACTGCTGGTGTTGGGGTTTTAGGTGTGGGATCTACTGTAGGATTACAAGGAACAGGTTCAACTGTTGGATTGCAAGGATCAAGCATTCAATATGCTATTTATGGACAAACGACAGCAGGCGGAGCAGGCGGATATGCTGGAGTATATGGCACTGCTGTTGATTCTAATGATTTTTCTGGAAAATTTTCAGCTGGAGCTGGTGTCTTAATTGATGGCGGAACCCTTCCAACTGTTGCTGGTACTTATGTGCAATTAGGTGGAGGCGATTTAGTCTCAACTGGAGGGTATGCGCTTGGGGGTGGAATTTTTATGGATGTGCAAGGATATGGAATTTCAGCGCCTCATGAAACTGTTGCAATTGGTGATGTGGGATTTATTAAAGTTGAAACAAGCGGACAAACTAGTATTCGTAGTCTTGGGGGTGGAATAAACTTTGAAAAAGTTACCGCAGGGCCGGTTATAACAACACTTGCAACAATTTCTGAAGCAGGTGATTTAACTGTTTTGGGTGGTGATATATGTTTTGGAGTTGATTGCAGGAGCAGTTGGGGTGCTGTTGGAGCTGATTCTGGTTGGACCGATGATGGTGACGATGTACGGCTTACAACAATAGGTAATAAAGTAGGTATAGGAACCGTTACTCCAAGTAAAAAATTACAGGTTGTAGGTGGAAGTACTGTTGCAACACAAATTTTAACAGATGGATACATAGAAGATGTTGGTGGAATTGTTGGTAGTAATTATCTTCCTTCTCATTCTTGGACGCTTGGCACAGGAAGTGTGGGCGTCTTTAGTAGAAATGGCGATACTTCAGAAAATGTAAGAGAATGGGGTATTGGTCCATATGGAAACGAGTCTATTCTTTGGAAAGCTATAAATCAGGATGGTGATTGTTCATCAGGGTGCGGAAGCAGAAGTGATGGAGGTTGGAATTCCAGCTGGGTTGGTGTTAATCCAGCTAAAACATATCGTTTAACTGTATGGATAAAAAAGACAAATAGCACTAGTGGAAGTACTTATTTTGGAACAGGGGGCTCTCCTTCTTATGTAACAACCTTAGGGGGATCTGCAAATAGTAATCCATATTTCTGGAGCGGAGATTTAGCATCATTAGATAAATGGTATCTTTTGGTCGGCTATGTGCAGTCAAAAGATGATGCAAACACTTCTAATCGTGGTGGTATTTATGATGGTGAAACAGGTAGAAAAATTCGCTCTATGACAGATTTTAAAATGCAGTCAAATACAACTTCTATACGTCATCGTTCATATTTATATTACGATACTAATACTTCTAATAGGCAGTATTGGTGGGATCCGCGCATGGAAGAGGTTAATGGAAAAGAGCCTACAATAGAGGCGCTTTTGGGTTCTGGAAAATTCGCAACCCAAAATAAAACAGCATATTTTGGTGGCAATGTTGGCATAGGATATACAGCACCCGCCACTAAATTAGACATAGATACAAATTCAAATGCTCTTGGTCTTAGATTGCGTGGAACAGCTGGAACAGCTGAAATTGGTGATATATATGTTGGAAGTGCTGGTAATCTTGTTTTAGATACAAAATCAGGAACTGATACTGGTAGATTTATTGATTTTCGCCCCGAAGACGATGTCCATGGCTTAATTATAAGAGACCATACAGGAGTAACAACAGAATGGGGTGGTATAAGGGTTGTTGATAATGGCACTAGCGATAGAATGGAATTTGCTGTTGACAGTTCTACTGACTATGGCGCTGGATTAGTTCTTGTTCAAGGTGGAAATATCGGCATAGGCACAACAGACCCAGGAGCATACAAACTTGCTGTAAATGGAGGAATGATAACGACTGCTATATATGACTATAATGATCCAAATTATTATGTTGACCCAGCTCTTACTTCTAAATTAAATATCATGGATTTAACTGGTGATGTTTATATGGATAATAATAAATCCATAAGAATAGACGCAGATAACGATACTAACTTAATAATGGGAAACTATAATGATGGAGCATTTGCTTATGGTGGAACATATGACATGAATTTATCTGTCGAAGGAGACGTAAAAGCAAATCGGCTCTGTTTTGGTGATGCTGATTGTCAGTTAGGTTGGGAAGGAATTGTTACAGTCGGTGGTGGTGGTCAGTGGACTTTAAACGGAACAGACTTATATCCTAATTTAATAACATATGATGTTGGAATAGGAACAGAAACGCCTTCTTCAAAACTAGGAATTGTTCCAGAAACTGGAAAAGAAGGATTGCGAATTATAAGTAGTAATTTTTCACCCTTAATCGTTCGAAATACTGCTGATTCATCTGATTTATTTCGTGTTGATCAGTCTGGTAATACTACATTTAGTGGAGCAATGACTGGTAAGTATAGAGGGCAATATAATTCATCAACAGTAGTTGCTGGCAATTGGTATCGAATAGCTCAAAACACAGCTGGCGGGAAAAGGGCAAATGCTGAATTCACTTTAAGAGACAATATATCTGGAGGCGGGCATTCTTCTTTGACATTTAGGGCGGGTATTTCATATAACTATGCAACTGGAATGAGTTTTACAGTTGTAAATCATCACTATTATGGAACACCTACTTTTACCAAGGTAAGAATAATAGAAAATGGAACATATGATTCTCAGTATTTGGAAGTGTATCTAAATAGACCAGGCAGTGTAAATTATTCTATTTATGATAATTTTAGTTCTGGTGGATGGGAGCCTGTCGATTGGACTGCAGGCTCAATACCTAGTGGCTATACTTCTAGGGAATTTGATGTTAATAAATTATTTGTGGTAGGTGATTATGATGATAGATTCACAATTAACAGGGGTGGTAAAATAGGAATCGGTACTACAGACCCTGCTACTAAACTAGACATAGATACAAATTCAAATGCTCTTGGTCTTAGATTGCGTGGAACAGCTGGAACAGCTGAAATTGGTGATATATATGTTGGAAGTGCTGGTAATCTTGTTTTAGATACAAAATCAGG
>Ga0222697_1000562_pt1 | contig 15680 bp, 14 predicted proteins | sample AntAcemetage1402_FD_179835 | JGI IMG/M metagenome (GOLD analysis project Ga0222697, IMG submission 179835) | Saline water microbial communities from Ace Lake, Antarctica - #1402 | ecosystem: Environmental > Aquatic > Non-marine Saline and Alkaline > Saline | place: Antarctica: Ace Lake... | reverse complement strand
GATCTGCTGCTGGCTCACGCCGAAGATTGCCGATGCGTTGCCGCTTTTGAGCGCGAGCTTGCCAAGCCCTGAAGGCGATTCCCCAATAAAGGAAATGACCGCTTCCTTTATTGGGGAAGCTTGAACCTGTAAGGGGGGCTTACAGGTTCGCCACCTCAACAGCCACCGCTCCCCACACATGCCCTTACCACCCTCTACAGCTATGGATGAAGAAACAACTGCGAGATTTAAGGGTTACGCACAACTTGAAAAAAGTTTCGCCGAAATCCACCTGCCAGATGATTCCCTTGCGCTCAAGGTGGTCACTCCGCTATCTCAGCAACCTCTCTGACCATCGCTTCATAGGCCACCCGGGCCCCCTGATCCAGCCAGCCCCGCCCAGGAGCCCACACCGGATCGCCTGCAGGCCATGCCTGCGCGCCAGCATTCGCCACCGCTGCACCGGGCCCACGGCGCCGCTGGGTGGCCGGCAGGCTGGTCTTCTCCATCAGCGGGAAATCGCCCGCGCCTCTTGGCTGGTCACCTCCACCGGTTGGCCGCCATGGCCTGCTGTTGGCCTGCTCATACTTGGTGCGGGTGACGGCAGCCAGGGCCTGCTGCTCCTGCTCCCAGCGCTCTGACGCCTTGGCCGCTAAGCTATTCTGAATCGCCAGCGATTCAAGGGTAATAGGTGACAATGCACAACGACAATTTGGATGAATCGGCGTCTTAATACTGCCTGCCCAGTATAAACAACCCATCCGTGGAGCGCACCATTCGCACACCCGATCGTCTGCCGTGGTGATGTAGCGCACAAAGCCAGCTCCAACCCGGCGGAACGTGCGCTCTCTGGCCTCCCCGGCCGCGATGTGGGTTTCGGTGCGGGCCACTGTCTCGGCCCGGTTACGGAAGGCCTCATTGATGTTCGGCAGCCTTGCCTTGAGGGTGCGGGCCAGCGCCCTGCTATCGAGGCCCGTTGCCAGCTGGGTGGCTGTTTCCACCTGCACCGCATCGCCCCAGTCACGCCACCACCGATAGAAGTAATCCTTCGCCGCGACCACCCGTTCACTGGTGGCTGCATCGCGCTGCCGGCGGTAGTTCTCCGACAGGCTCTTGAAATCACGCTCGGCGGCGGCGACCGTTGCGCCGATGTTGACCAGCCGGGTGAATGACTGCCCTTCCTGGTAGCCGCCGCCTGGGGTGATTGGTGCTGCAGGCGCTGCGGGCGGCGGCACCTGGCCGGCCTGGGTGATCAGCGGGTGAGTGGCCGAGAGCTTGGCCGCAGGCTCCAGCATGTTCTGGCTGAGCTGAATGGCGTACTCGCTGCCCAGGTCGTGAGCGCGGCGGAAGAGCTCCACCAGTTCAGTGTCCAGGGCCCGGCCGGCGGCCTTGTCCTGCGGGAAGCGACCGATGATCACCTGCAGATCCTGCAGCAGCTGGCCCTGGAGGTAGAGGCTGGCCTGGTTCTTTTGCAGCGGGGTGATGATCTCGGGCCCTGCAGGCGTTGACCCTTGAAAGGCGCCTGGGGTGCGCTTGGGATCGTAGATCGGCTGGGCGTCGATCTTCTCCAGCCGGTCGATCAGGGAGCGGATCGTGCGGCTTAGGGCCTCGTTGAAGATGCCCTGCAGCTTTTTGAGCTGCTGATCCTCCAGGCCACGCATCTCCAGATCGAGATGCTCGAGCAGTTCAACGGAACGATCAGCCATCAGGAATAGGCGTCACAGCGGGCCCCCAGGGCCACCAGATCAGTGCCATCGATCTGCCGGATCGTGGGGCCTGGCCCGATTGAATCGCGGATGCCGCGGACGTGCTGGTGGCCGATCGCCAGGAGGTAGGCGCCAGTCGATGGCTCAAACACCTCCCAGGCGCCGCTGATGTCTGGGCCCACCGCTACCGGATGGGGCAGCTCCTGCCCATAGGGGGCAAGGATGCGTCCGAGGCCCTGGCTATCAATTCGGATGTTCACCCCGCAGCGCTCGATCACGTCGCCGGCCGCGTCAGCGCGGGGGATGGCCGGGGCGTCCTTCCGCTGCTTGCGGCGGCGGCGGTTCGCCGTGATTGAAAGGGCGAGCTCCTGGGATCGGGCCTCGCAATCGTCACAGCAGGCGTCAGCCTGATCACCCCGGCTCGAGGGGGGCTCTTCCTCTGGATCAGGGGGGGCACCGCCTGGATCGGCCTCCTGCTCGGCCAGGCTTCCGCCGAACTCAATCTCGGATTGATCGCCAGCAGCGCCGGCCGGAGGCTCTGGCTGCTTAAGGCTGCCATCTTCCTCGCGATCGATCAACGTCGTCGTGAGGCTGAAACGCGGCTTGCCGAAGCGGGCCAGCGCCACCTCGTTGGTCGACAGCACACCGGCCTGGATGTATTGAGCATCAGCGTTGGCCACCTTGCCGCGCAAATCAGCCTGCTCATCTTCTGTTGGCGTGTAGTTGGGGCGGAACTCCACCGCCCAGCTCTCCGGTGGATCCTTCCCCTTCCACGGCCCATCGGAGCAGGCCATGGCCAGCTCAAACGCTCGGCGGAGGGGCGGCCGGAGATCGTGGTCCTGCCAATCAGCCACGTCATTGCCAAACGCGGCCTGCTCGCTGCGGCCATCTGCTCCCATGCCGCTGGGGCTTTCACCCCACAGAATGGTGTGGGGCAGTCCTGAGGCACCGGTGATCTCGCCCTTCAGGCCTTCGAGGATGTCGGCGATGCCTGCGGCTGATCGGCTGAGGTTGGCCAGGGTTTCGCCCTCGCCCAGGACGTAGGCCCCATAGACAGACCTGGCCATGCTGTTGACTCGCAGCCGTTCGCGCAGCTTCTGCTCGCCGCCCGCGTCCAGAATCCGCTGCAGGTTCGGGAGGGTGTGAACCACCAGATCAAAATCATGCAAGATGTCCGCGGCGCTCTGCTGGCCTGTCTCGAACCTTTTGAACACGTCCCAGCACAGATCGACCACCGACAGCCCCCACCATTGGCGCGACTGCATGGTGCGCCAGCTGCAGGGCAGGCCCTCAAAGCGGATGATGCGGCTGGCATGAATATCGACCTGCAACGCATCAGCCAGGCCTGGATCGCCTGAAGCCTTCGTCAGGTCGCGATCCTGCTGTGTTTCAAACCAATAGCTTTCAGGCGAACCGATGCCCGTCCAACCTGCAGACGGGTACAACCTCCAGCGATCGATGGGGTAGAACCCCTTGATGCTGCGCAGCCGCTTGAGGTTGAGCGGCTTGTCGATGGGGGTGCGATCATCCGCCAACACCACCAGCGCACCACCGCCATACAGGCGGGCGTAGGTGGCGGCAGTGGTCACGGCCTGCGGCAGCTTCAGCTCTTCTGTCCAACTAACCAGATCATCGAGCTTGCTGCGCTCGGTGGTGGTGGTTTCATCGCCCAGGCCTAGGTCCCAGCCGCTGCGGGTGCCCTGCATGGGAACCTTCTCAACCACCCGGCGGAGCAGCCAGGATTGCTCATAGAGCGCATTGATCTCTGCCTCGCCCAGAGCACGGCCGCCCTGGATGCCAGTGGCCTGGCTGCGGTCGTTGGACGTGCCCATGCCGGTGAGCACGTTCAACAGCGGCCCATCCATCCGGTTGGAATCAGGCGCCTGATCCTGAAGGAATCCGATGGCCAATCTGTAGCCTTCTACGTGGTTTCAGGTTAATGCTGCCCCTGTTGATTGCTGAGCAACGATGACGAACCCCGTAGGGTAGGGCCGGCCTGATCAGACCTCCCCTTTGTGAGCTCGCTGGACGATCAGCTACAGGCGTACTCGCGCTTGCCAATCCCTTCCTTTGAAGAGCAACTGATCCATGGCCGAGCCATTCGAGCCTGGCAAGACTGGCCACCGTCGCCAGCTGACGCCCCGTTGCGGGTGAAGCGTTCAGGGCTGCGGTCCCGCGAGCAGATGGTGGCCCGGAATATGCGGCTGGTCGTGACGTGCAGCCGCTCCTTCAATGTCGCGGGCATCATCTCCCTGGATGTCGCCGATCTGATCCAGGAGGGCTCGATCGGGCTGGCGCGAGCAGTTGAAAAGTTTGACCCGATGCGCGGCTACAAGTTCTCGACCTATGCCGTGCCTTGGATCCGGCAGAGCATGATCCGGTTGATCCATTCCGCCAACGGCATCAGGGTGCCGGTGAAGCGAAGCGAACGGATGCACCAGCTGCGGCAGTGGCGGGAGCGGTTCCAGCTTGAGCATGGCCGGCCGGCCACCGATGTAGAGGCAATGGCGGGGATGGATCTATCGCCTGCTGACCTCCAGACCCTGGCCCTGGCGGCAGCCTGCCACAGGCAGGCCTCGCTGGATGTCCTGATCAATGATGACGAAAGCGAAAGCAACACGCTGTTGACAGCGATTCAGGCGAGCTCAAACAATGCCTCAACACGGCGACAGCAGCAATTGCAGGCAGTCAGCTGCGCCCTGGCGCCCTGGCCACAACAGCAAGAGGTGATGCTGCGGCGCCTTGACGGCGAAACCTTCGCCGAGGTGGCCAGAGGGATGGGGCTGGGCCTGGAGCAGGCCAAAGGCCTCAGCCGTTCCGGGCTCATCAACCTGCGAGAACGCTTGGAGGGCAGGGAAAGCGACCAGCTGGGCCTGTTCAGCACCTTTCGACGCTAGTGCAGGTGTGCCAGTAGAGTGCATACTTACAGGCAAAGAACCGCAGGATGGACGCCCAAGAGGAAGCTCTCACATGGCCCCAAGCGGAAACGCTGGAAGCGATCCGAGCCTTCGGGCGCCGGCATGATTACGCCCCCACCGTTCGGGATCTGCAGCGGGCGCGGGGCCTGAAGGCCACCTCAAGCGTCCAGGCGGCGCTGCTAGGGCTGAGAGCCGCGGGTGCCGTGAGCTGGACCCGCGGGCAACCGCGAACGCTGCGGGTGCTCTGGGATCAGTCACAAGGCCCAGAACTGCGGGGTGAGATGCTCGAAGGCCGCTATCAGGGGCCTGACAATGGCCGCTGAACCGCTGAACCCGGGCGGGCGGAGCCCTGCTGATCAGGCCCGGGCCCTGGGGCTGCAGGCGCTCAAGCGAGAGGCCGGCCCTAGGTCATGTTGACCCATTCGGCCACCATCGGCCGGGTGCGGGCGCCGGCCTCGCAGGCCATGGCCAGAGACATCACGGCATCATCGTGCGCGCCAGCGGCGGCCTCGCGGGTGCCGTCTGGGTGCTGGCGGAAGACTCGCATCTGTTCCCCGTAGATGTCGTTGGGCGGCAGGCCCAGCTCGCCCTGCTCCAGCAGCAGCAGCACCCGATCGGTCATAGCGACCTTCGACGGCCGGCTGGTGGCAACCTCTTCGATCGGGTATCCAGGGCGAAGCCGGGCCAGGCTCTCGGCCACCGCAGCACCCACGCCGTTCTTCTCGATGACGATCAGCTCCGGGGCGAACTGGTCAATCAGCCGGGCGCTGCGCTGCAGGCCGTAATCCCTGCTGCGGCGCGAGTCGTTGAACCGGGCCACCACCTGCCAGGGGCTGGCTGTCACGTCCAGAACCGTGGTCACGAACTCATCATCGGCGCCGCCGTTGGGATCGATCCCGATCACGTAGACGTTCCCGCTGGTTGGATCATCCAGGGCACCGATGGCCTCAGCAGCCTCGATCAGTTCGTGCGGGTAGACCTCGGCATCGGTGGCAGTGAAGTCGAGCTCAAACTCTTGCTGGTAGCGCTGCTGGGTGAGCTGAAACTTCCGCTTGGTCTTCTCCTGGTAGTCAGGGTCAGCGGCAAAGATTGGATGCTGGCTCCAGTGGATCGCAACCTTGCCGAACTGACCATCGGGTGAACGGGCCAGGGTTGGAATCCCGTTCACCGTGGCCGGCCCTAGCGGGATTTCGCCGTGATCAGTGGTCCAGTGCTCATGGAAGCGGCCGCTGCGGCCGTTGGGGGTGCTGACCCACACCGCCCGCGCCCTGGGGCCCAGGAGGCTCAGGGTGGGCATGGCGCCGGTTTCAATCCCGCTCAGCCTCTCAATGAAGGCGCCCTCATCGAACAGGACCATGGAGGCCGATGGGATTCCCCTGGCCGCTCGTTCAGTGGGCGGCAGAAAGTGAAGCGATCCACGGCCAAGGAATTGCAGCTTGCGGGCAGAATCCTTTGGCAGGGGCGGGCAGAAGGAACCAAGGCTGGCCGCCTGGCCTTTGATGCGGGCCGCCAGCTCTGACGCATCCTCGCCGGTCTTGCTGAAAACGATGCCCACCCAAGCTGGGTTTTCAATGGCCATCATCAGCATGTAATTGATGACCGTTTCGGAAACGCCGGTTTGCCTTGATTTCAGGCAGTAAACGTTCTGGGTGCTCCGAATCATTCGGACCAGATTCAGCTGGACCTCCCAGGGAATGAAGGGCAGGTATTTCCCCTGAGACGCAATTGTTGTTCGCGCCGCGAAATGCGGCCACTGCTTCGGCAGGTTGTCCCACAGATTGGATCCGATCGATCCAGTGAAGAGCGGCCTGCGCGGGAGGTGCCGCAAGATGGGCTGCACCCGTTTGCGCGGGCGGTGCAAGCCGTGATGCGGGAACTGGTAGGGGGTGATCAGGGCCCGATTCTTGGCGTCGTATTCAGCCCACGCATTGTCATCCCATGCCATGGGCTAGAAGTCCCCGGCGCGATCGGCCGCTTCCTGCTCTTCCTCTGTCAGTGATGGGGCAATGGCGGCCGCCGCTTCCTCTTGAGCCGCTTCAAACTCAGCCACTTTGAAGATCAAGGCGTTGAGCTCACGATTGACGCCCAGGGCCACCTGGAGCTCACCCTGCTGGAGGGAGCGCTGCAGCAGGGCCTCCATCCGCTCAACCTGAACAGATGCCATCCGAATGCGGTCGTAGTGGCTGATCGCTGTCACCGACAGCTCAAGGGCCTCGGCAACCAATCCAGAGGCCACCCGGGGGGAACACTTCCAGCCTTTGATGGCGGCGTCCATCAGCTGCTTTGGCCCGTACCCATCGCGCACCACCCAGCGATGAAGGGCATGAACCTGGTAGCGGCGTTCAGCCGCCTTTGAGATGGCCTTGACCTCAGCCACGGCCTGATGCTCGCGCCTGAAGTGAAGCTAGGACCAGTTCGTTACCGCCAAAGGCTGGCAGGTGCTTGGCGCAGGTAGCCAGGGCGGCTTGCTGGGCCTGCTTCTTCAGCTTCGCCGGGTTGCGGCCTTTCTTTGAATGGTGACCACGCTGCCGCAGCACACCGGAGATGATCGGGCTCGGCAGGCGATGGCGAACCGCCAGATCCACCACGCTTTCGCCATCCAGCCAACCAGCAACGATCCGATCCATCACCTCCACCTCTGGCGTTTCTTCAGGGAGCAGGTCACCGCGGCGGCGGCGGGAGATCGTGGCGGCGCGCTCGGGCCGGCCGGGCCTCGACTGGTCGTAGAGCCATGCCCCTATTGAGGCCTCACTTCGCCCCAGCGCCATGCCGATGATTGCCTGGCGCTGGCCCTGGGCCATCATTCGGCGGCAGGCTGAGGCCTCTGCCGTGGTCCACAGGTGTCCTCCCCTCTCAGGGCCTGGCCCCCTGGCTCCATTTCGCCGGATTGGCACCCCGGCATCAACGATCAATGCTCGAACACGGTGATAGCTGATCCGCAAACTACTGGCCAGGCTTCCGATCGAGGCCCCCAGGGCGTAGCGCTCGATCAGCAGCGGCACATTGACAGGCTGATCAGCCGGCAGGCAGCCGGAACCGCCCGCCTCCAGATCCAGGCGTTGCCGCCACCGCCGCCTGGCTTCTTCCGGCGATCGGCCGGCTTTGATGTCGCTGATGTGCCTGTAGATCGTGGGAAGGCTGCGCTTGGTTGCGGCGGCAATCTCTCGGGCACCTTGCCCGGCTTGCATCATCTCAGCGATCTGCTTCCGCTCCTTATCGGTGATCCGTGCCGCGCCTGTCGGCAATCGCCCGGCTCTTCTGATGTCCCTCATGTGGTTGTAGATCGTGGAGAGGCTGCGCTTGGTTGCGGCGGCAATCTCTCGGGCGCCTTGCCCGGCTTGCAGCATCTCAGCGATCTGCTCTCTCTCCTTATCGGTGATCCGTGCCGCGCCTGTCGGCAATCGCCCGGGTTTGATGTCCCTCATGTGGTTGTAGATCGTGGAGAGGCTGCGCTTGGTTGCGGCGGCAATCTCTCGGGCACCTTGCCCGGCTTGCATCATCTCAGCGATCTGCTTCCGCTCCTTATCGGTGATCCGTGCCGCGCCTGTCGGCAATCGCCCGGGTTTGATGTCGCTGATGTGCCTGTAGATCGCGGGAAGGCTGCGCTTGGTTGCGGCGGCAATCTCTCGGGCGCCTTGCCCGGCTTGCAGCATCTCAGCGATCTGCTCTCTCTCCTTATCGGTGATCCGCCAGGACCGGCCGCTCTCCCAATCCGCGCCTGCTGTCAACGGCCCAACCTCGCCAGCATTGATTCAGCAGCTCGAACCAGCCGCGCCTCTGTCGTCTCTTCCTCTGGCATTGCCTCGGCCAGCCTCACCATCAGCTGCTGGAACTCCCTCAGGTCTTCCTCTGTTGAAAACCTCAGCTTGACTTCGAGGCCGCCCGCGCTGGCTCCTTCCCCTCCCCCTTTATCGCCTGGAGGTGGGTCCAGGTCGCTGATCAGCGCTTTGAACTCATCATCGGTGAAGTAAGGACTGAGATCGAGGCCAGAGTGCTCTTCCAGCAGGGTGTTGAGAGCTTCCCCGCTGAATCCTGAGGTGTCTGACGAACGGTTGTCAGCAACGCCATACTCGGCCTTCTGTTCGGGATTTAGATCAGAACGCTGGACCGCCACCAGCGTGTTGCCATCTACCGGAACAATGAGCACCCGCTCAATCCCGATCGATGCGGCCGCCTCGGCGGTGCCGTTCCCGGCCAAGAGGGTCCCGTGCTCATCAATCACCACAGACCGGGCCGCGCCGAACTCAGAGAGAGAACGCTCGATCATCCCTGTGGACCGTTGCGTTCGACGCCGGGCGTTCTTCCTATCCGGCAGCAGCGCTGCCAGGGTTGTCATCGTCGTGGGTGGCAACGGCGGCAAAGTGGCGGGACGCTTGCTACTCATTGAAGGGAACCTGCTGGCATGATGTTACTCACTCAACAGCGGACAATTCAATTTTGGAAGCGGTCAAGACACGCCCTTTTGGCTTTTGCGTCTCTGACGGGATACTGAAAAAACACCCAGACAACTGGGAAATAGCGAAGACGTGGATCGAGAGTCTCTTTGACACCGGGTTTCTCTGGGCGACAACTGCGCGGCGGATGGGCTGTTATCGCATCACCCTCCAGCGATTCTGGGAGAATCCTGCGCTGCGTGGCAAGGGTCACCAGGAAACAGAAGCGCGGCTAATTGATGAAGTTGACTGGGCCGCTGGCCAACGATTGATCAATGCCGGCAAGGGTTGCAACGAACTGTTCGGGGGAAAGCAGCACACGTTTGATGGGCTCATTCGCTGCGGGGATTGCCGAACCCGACTGAAAAGAACCGATTGCAATACTGGGCCCGGGTGGCATTGCAGGAAATGCTATAGCCCAAAATATAAGGTCCACGAACTGATGATAAAACGAACCCTCTTTCAGGCCATGCAAAGCCGGCTGCCTCAGCTTGCACGGCTTTGCGAGCACCGCAACCCGATACAACTGGCACGGCAACAGGAATGGCTAAAACTGCTTGGTGATTATGTAAACATCGGGCAACGTCTTCAGGCGGTAGGGATGCGCAGGATGAAATACCCCTTGATGGCCGTCAGAAACCAGCTGGCGATGGATCAGCTGGGTGAGCTCCCGAACCTCGAGCGGCAAAACTGGGTCGCCACGTTCAGCCAGTGGGGGGCCTGGGAGCAGGCCTCAGATCACCAGTGGCGACTCATCAGTACGTTCTTCATTCGCTCCCTCTATTGGGATCCAACCGGCGGCGGGAAAATCCGCCTCCAGCTCTTCAGGCCCGACCTTGTTGATCCAGCTGTCATGGAGCGCGACCAGCGCCCCGGTGAGAGAGGACTCTTTCCAGTTGACCACTTGCCGCTTAGCCATCCGGGCCTTGGCGCTTGAAGGCCGAACAATGGTAAAACCGGCCGCCGGCCTCGGGGAACTCGAAGTAGCAGCCAGCGGGCGCCGTCCAATGGATGCAAGCCGGGCAGCTGGTGGGGGCGTTCTCTCTGCGCTTCTGCTCCCTGGCCAGGATCGCTTCAGGCGTTTGCTTGCTGCAGTGCCGACACAGAAGCCCATGCGCACGGGTGGGGATGCCGCAGCTGTGGCAGTGCTTCACAGCTGGCGCTCCTTCTCCGGTAACCAGCCCCAAAAGCGCATAAAACGGCGCAGAGACTGACCAGCAGCGATGCCGGCGCCCTGGGGGCTGGCAGCTGCGAGAGCAGCAGACCCATCGGTGTAGACGCCAGACCGGTGCGGATAGTCGTCAGTGGCGAAAACCACCCAGGTATCGGGGCCGCCACCTTTCCCGGCTGATACGAATTGAACAGAGAGAGCCCCAGGGCAGGGAGTGATGGTCCATATCGAGCTAACACCCTCGGGAGGCAACTCGACACCTAGAGCAGCGGCCAGGGCTTCCTTGTAGGGCGATTCCGGGATGGCCTTGAGTTGGCGCAGGTCAGGCGTGGTCATGGAACCTGTGGAATCATGTAAAACGGCAGCCAATATCTGTAGTCAGCAATCCCAGGGCCGCCAAGATCCCTCCATCGAAGCAACTCCCAGCAATCGGAGTCATCATTCCAGAACCATGCCTCCCCTCTGTTAGCGGTGCAACCACACCCACATAAAGAGGTTATTTCTTGCAGCCAGCACAAATGACATTGGGTCTGACCACTCCAGCCTATGCATCTCAGGAGGTGCAGGCTGCGATTGACCAATTGGCATTGAACGCGGAGGTGGATTCTCGCGGTGCGGTATTCACTCGCCGGGAGGTGGTAGATTTCATTCTTGATTTGTCTGGCTATACAGCAGATCAACCACTCCATGAAAAGCGGGTTTTAGAGCCTTCTTTCGGTGCTGGTGACTTCCTGCTGCCAATTATCGAGCGTCTTTTGAGTGCATGGCAGGCGGCAAGGCCGAAGACTACCGCATTTGAGGAACTAAACGATGCGATCCGAGCAGTTGAGCTCCATCATGATACGTTCCGCAGCACCTACGCTGCCGTTGTAGCGCTTCTCAAGCGCGAGGGCATGAGATCGAATACCGCACAGGCTTTAACTGACTGCTGGCTTTCGCAGGGGGATTTTCTCTTAGCACCACTGGAGGGGGAATTCGATTTCGTAGTGGGCAATCCGCCTTATGTCCGCCAGGAACTGATACCGGCCACGCTACTGGCCGAGTATCGCATCCGCTTCGAGACAATATATGACCGGGCTGATATTTACATTCCCTTTATCGAGCGGTCATTGAAGGTCTTGTCAGACGGTGGAATGTTGGGGTTCATCTGCGCGGATCGTTGGATGAAGAACCGTTATGGCGGGCCGTTGCGTAGCCTTGTGGCTGAGCAGTTCCATCTAAAAGTCTATGTCGATATGGTGGATACACCGGCTTTTCATTCAGATGTGATTGCCTACCCGGCAATCACTATCATCAGCCGCGAAACTCCGGCGGCAACTCGTATCGCCCACCGTCCGACCATTGACCGGGGAGCTCTGGCCACATTAGTGGACTTACTTCGCTCTCCGACGCTGCAAAAAGAAACTAGCACGGTGCGCGAACTCGCCCGAGTCACGAATGGCGCGGAGCCGTGGTTGCTGGAGTCGTCTGACCAGATAGCGCTTATTCGTCGCCTAGAAAGCCGTTTCCCTGCGCTGGAAGAAGTGGGGTGCAAGGTTGGGATTGGGGTCGCGACCGGTGCGGACAAGGCATTCATTGGCGACTTCGAGGCGCTCGACGTTGAGCCAGATCGAAAACTACAGCTGGTGACAACCAAGGACATTATGTCCGGTGAAGTGAAGTGGCGTGGTCAGGGTGTAATCAATCCCTTTGCCGAGCAAGGCGGGCTAGTCAATCTTGATGATTATCCCCGCTTACGACGCTACCTTGAGGATCGACGAGAAGTCATTGCTGGGCGACACTGTGCAAAGAAGACCCCCGCTAATTGGTATCGCACGAATGACCGCATTACTCCAGCTATAGCTGCTAGGCCAAAACTCTTGATCCCCGACATCAAGGGTGAGGCTCATATCGTCTTTGAAGGTGGCGATTTGTATCCTCATCACAATCTCTATTACGTCACCTCAGATGACTGGGATTTGCGGGCTCTACAGGCTGTGCTGCTGTCTTCGATCACCCGTCTGTTCGTGGCGACCTATTCAACAAAAATGCGGGGCGGGTTTATGCGCTTTCAAGCGCAGTACCTGCGCCGTATTCGCATGCCACGCTGGGCAGATGCGTCTGAGGCGCTGCGCTGCGAGTTAGTCGAGGCTGCTATCAAGAGAGATGTGCAAGCATGTAATCTAGCCGTGTTCAAGCTATATGGCCTGACTCACGAAGAACGATCTGCCCTTGGGGACAATGGAGAATAAATGGCGCTTGAAGGCCGAACGACAAGCTCACCAGCGCCTCCACCGGCCCCCGCGAGAACCGCCGGAGTATCAGGCGTCTGGTGCAGCGCTTGGTTGTGTGACTCATACTTCCTCATTTACGATTTTGATTTCGTCGTCGTTCAGGTCGTATAGTTTGTAAACGAGCTGGTCTATTTGCCGGTCTGTTGCTTCGATTTGGCGTTCTATCAGCGTTTTTGCCTGCGGAATTGGGATCAGCCCTCCCGCTAATCGTTTATGAAGCTCAAGCATATTTTCAACTAACAGAATCATTCGTTGATGTTGCTGTTGCTCGGAGGATTTTGTAAAATCTAATCTCCGAATTGGGAGAGAGGCTAATTCATCCCTTTGAACGTGTAGCGTAGGGAAAGAGGTTTCGTAATAGAATCTCATTAACTGCGAATTCAATATCCCACATAAATACTTTAAATCATGGGTATCGATATCTTTTTGTGAGACCACAAGCACATCTTTTACATAATAATGCTCATCGTCATACGTTCCTTCTAAATCACTACCAGTATCACGGATAAGGATCTTGGCTTGTTCAAATCGTTCTGCATTTCCAGGGCGAGCGGTTTTTCGGTGTTCTTTCATTTTTACGAGAACATACCATACATACTCGCCATTAAACTCCTTTGAGTATCGATGGATATTAGCTCCACGTAATAATGGCTTATGATCATCATCTTTTTTAATCGTTGTCAAAAAGACACTGTCGTCACCTGTCTTTAAACCAAAAGAGATACCATAGTTGTGACCAAGGGGGTCTCCAATAGCAGCGAGTTTGGCCTTTATTTGCTCTGTTTTTGGATTGATTGATAAGTCAAAAATTTGCTTGTATGTGTTAATAAAAAGAGATTGTGAAATATTGTTGAATGTTATTGATGATGGGTTAGATGTAGGTGGTGTTACTGCTGTTTTTATTAGAGAAGTTTCTCCACCAGTTTGCCGTTTAAAAATGACAATTAGAGTCTTTACATTGGCTGTTTCAAAGACATTGCCTGTAAAATCGATAATAGTATGTATCGCTGTCTCTCTTAGCAACATTTGTCTCAATTCTTGGAAACTATCAAGCCTCAACCAGCCGTTAGAAACAATAAAACCGAAACGCCCCCCTTGACGAAGTAAAGTTATGCCCTTTTCAAAAAAACAACAATATAGGTCTGACTTTTTAAGAAACGTACTGAAGTGACACCAAAAATAATTTTTTATTTCTGGCTCAATATTGTGAGGACGGACATACGGCGGATTCCCGATAACCGCATCAAAGCCTCCATTACCCATAATCTCAGAAAAGCCAGATTTCCAATCAAAAGGATTGATCCGGTACATTTCGTCTTCATCGAAGAGATTTATCTGTTGCCCTTCATAGAAATCCGAGCCAATCAAAGAATTCCCACATTTGATGTTCTCACCTAAATCAGGCAATGCCCTTTGTTTGAAAAGGCTGAGTTGCTGCATGGTCAGGTCGTCTTCGCCTTCGAGAACTTTCAAAAGTAAAGATAGCTTGGATACTTCAACGGCTTGAAAATCAATATCCACACCAAAAATATTATTCAACAATATCTGTTTTCGAGTATCAATGCTCAGTCTTACATTCCCTTTCCTGTCTTTTACAAGGGCCGGTCTTTTGCCTTTCATATGTTTTTCAGAATCATTGCTTGAATACCATGTAAGATGCCAATCCAAGACGTATTGATAAGCCTGAATAAGAAATGAACCGGAACCGCAGGCAGGGTCAAGGAATCTCATTTTTGCAACTTGTGTTGGCGTTTTACCTTCAACCAATTTGCCGATTATATTTTTGACGATATAATCAACGATATATGTGGGCGTATAGTAAACGCCCCCTGCTTTTCTAACTTCCGGCTTTTCTTCAACCGATACCTTTCTGTCTGATCCAACTTCAATCACCTTGCCTAAAAATCGCTCATAAATTTGCCCTAAAATATCACCAGGCATGACAGCGAAGTTATAGGGTGAAGGATAATAAAGCCTTTCAATGATGCTCTTCAAAACTTCATCGCCAATTTTTAAATCCGCGGAAAGGGTGTCCACACCTTCAAGCCGTCCCTTTTCCGGCTTAAGACAAAATATTCCTGAATTATACTTTTGGTCTGCGGCTCGAAAGAGTTTCATAAGCCCTGAATAGATGTCACTTTTCTTTTTGAGAGATTTGATTTTTCCGTATGGCTCTGTCCCTCTGTCTTCACAAATTCTCAGAAAGACAATCCGGTCAATGGTTCTTTGCACTGCAAAATTGATTTCTCTGCGGGACAGCTTAGGATTAAGAGAGGCAATGCTCACTGCAAGAATTTTACGCCATGACTCCATATCCTTTAGGAGAACTTCATCAACCGGGAGAACCCCTTTTTTTAGTTTTACCTTGCTGATGTATCCATCCAAGGACCCGGTTGAAACGGATTCCTTTGAAAAAAGGCCGGCTATTTCATGCCATTGATCGACGTATTCTTTGAATTTGAAATATTTTATGCGAGCAACATTGGTGCTGTCCGTTGTCTTTGGTTCATACCTTCCGTCATAAATAGCGAATTCTTCAAAATCTGTTAAAATGCCAACAGGAACTTTGGCATTCCAGCAATAACTTCTAAGCTGAAACGCAACATGTTTGTTTTCCTCGATATTGACGTATGGATCTTTTGCCTCGACAAAAAACATAGGTTTTCCATCCAGGTTGAAAGAATAGTCCGCTTTTTTCTTTCCCGTTCGATCGATTACAGAATATTCAGCCGTTACCTCTCTCTCATGCACTTGCAACCCTTGGTTGCTTACATTCCATCCCAGCAATTCAAACATAGGATCAATATAGCTTTTTCGAGTTTCAGACTCGTTTTTTTCATTGCTGTTTTTATGGACAGCAACGTTCATATCGAAAGTGTTAACGAGGTCTGCAATCATTTCATATCCCATTTAAACAATCTCCAAATATTGATCCTAACTCCGCATACACAACGCTCAGCATGCAGCTGACGGCGCTGCGCGCCGCAGCTGCATGCTGTTGTTCTGTCTAAGAAATAGATCGCCCTGAGCGAGTTCCGCCTCGATCCGCTTCCGCGCCGTCTCGAAGTGGGCAGGGTCTTTTTCTATCCCTATGAATCGGCGACCTGTTCGGATGCACGCGATAGCGGTGGGAGCCGTCCCCATGAATGGGTCGAGAACGAGCCCACCTTCGGGGCAGCTAGTCTTCACTGCTCGCGCCA
>Ga0222697_1000559_pt1 | contig 15728 bp, 28 predicted proteins | sample AntAcemetage1402_FD_179835 | JGI IMG/M metagenome (GOLD analysis project Ga0222697, IMG submission 179835) | Saline water microbial communities from Ace Lake, Antarctica - #1402 | ecosystem: Environmental > Aquatic > Non-marine Saline and Alkaline > Saline | place: Antarctica: Ace Lake... | reverse complement strand
TCCACCATGATTTAGTGCCATTAGGCCATATAAAAGCCGGACCATTAATTCTATGCTTTTTACCATCTTTATACCATACTTTAGTACCATTATTATATATTACAGCCGGTCCATCTATACAATGTAATTGTCCTTTATTATTAAAATATTTTTTCATAAAATAATAACTATCATATCTGTTTTTATTTGTCAACTTATTTTACTTTATTAATTTATTGTGTTATATTATAAATATGAAACGAGAAGATATAATTAATAAATTGTATAAAAAATACCCCATATCAGATATTATTAAATTTTCTGAAAATGATATTCAGGATAAATTAAAAGATAATGTTTTTAATATAGTTAAATATACAGAATTATATCAAAAAGAACTTGATATTTATAATAAAATCAATACCTTATTAGATAAAGTATGTGGTGAAAAATATGATTATTATCGTTTTAATTTTGAAAGGGAATTAAAACAATCAGAAATAGAAAAATATTATTTACCAAAAGATAAAAAAGTCTGTAAAATCAATACATTTTTAAGAAGACAAAAATGGCGTGTTGATTTTTTTCATATGTGTATGAAAGCATTTGAAAAACAAAGTTGGAATATGAAGACATTTTGGGATAGTATAAAAGGAGGTTTATGAAAAAACAAAGTAATCCAAAATCTATATTTAAAAGACCACCTCCACCACCTATGCCTCCACCATATAGAACATTTAAAAATACAATGTTTAACTTATTAATTGAAACAAAAGAAAGTAAACAAAAAACAAAAAATTGGGAAAATTATATGAAAGGATATAAGGATGGTATGAATTATGAGCATTAGACAATATTTAACAGAAAGTTCATTAAGTCGTATATGGAAACATATTGAAGAAGATATAAGGTCATTTGGTGTTATATCAGCTTACAGAGCTGGTGAATCAGACAATAAAGAAAACCATAAAAAACTTAAAGATATGATAAGAAAGATGGGCCTTGGTTATATAGAAATGAAAGGAGGTTATAAAGAAGATGAAGGTGGATTTGTTAATGAACGATCTCTATTTGTACCTAATATAAAACGTAAAGATGTTATTGATCTAGGTAAAGAATTTGATCAAGATACTGTGTTATATAAAGATGATAAAGAATTTGTATCTATTGGTACAAACAGATCTACTGGTATTGGTAAAATTATAGTATCATTTAAGAAAGGTAGTGGAAAAGATAATATGGATCTTGCAAAAGAAGCTATAAAAGACTTCTTTTCATCATTACTTAAAGGGTCTCATAGAGGTAAAAAATTTGTATTTAAATTACAAGAAAAAAAAGAATATAATCATATATCAAGAATGAGCGGTCTAAAGCCTTATTGGTTCGATATATAAAGGAATATTTTAATGGAAAAATTACCAGAAAAATTAGAACAATTTATTTTTGATAATGCTTTTGCTTCAGATTTATTTCCAGAGGGATTTAAAGTTAATATATCAACTTTAGATAAAAATTTACAGGATATACTTTATAATTGGTTTTCTAAAGTTATTAAATTCACAATGGTTAAAATTGATATTGGTAATTTTATGGGGGTATTTCCTATATATTTATATGATACTGAAATACATTTTATTTTTGATTGTAATAATACAAAAACAGAATATAAATATAAAAATATTATAATTAATACTACAATAGAAGAAATTACACTAAAAGTACCAGAATCATTTACAAAAAAATTATATAAATTTATTAAAAGAGATAAATCACAGCCACAAACAGTATTAGCTCCAGGCATCCCAACTTTTACTATTGTAAATAAAATATGAAAACTAATATAAAGTTAAAAATAAAATCATTATCTACAGAAATATCATTACTAAAAGATCCTGATTATTATAGAATTAAAATAGTAATTATCTCGTTTATATAGATATTATTGAAGGATTAAATAAATTAAAAGAAATAATAAAATATGATATACATTAGCAAAATAGACAACTTACATATTAAAGTAGATGTTTCTACACGCGAATACATAAAAGACTTAAAGGAACACTTTAGCTCATATGTTGAAGGTTATCAATACACTCCAAAATATAAGTTAGGATATTGGAATGGTAAAATTTGTATGTATAATTCTGTAAATAAATCACTACCTTATGGTCTATTAACAGATTTAATACATTTTCATAAAAAGAATTATCCTGATGAGAAAATATCAGTATCGGATGATGTAAAAGCATTGTTTAAAGGTAATATATCTAACATCAAATATGACTTAAATCTTAAGCCAAGATATTATCAAAAAGATACAATTGAAGTTTGCCTTAAATATTCCAAAGGTATAATAAAGAGTGCTACAGCAAGTGGTAAGAGTCTTGTAATAGCTTATATAATCAAAAACTTATTAAGAACTAAACAAATAAAACAATCTTTAATCGTTGTTCCTAATATCAATCTAGTACAACAATTTTATAAAGACCTTATAGAATATGGTATTAAAGAAGATTTAATAGGTAAAGTCTATTTAAAATTTAAAGAATTTAATAAACCTATTGTAGTATCAACATGGCAATCATTAATGAGAAATCATGATAAGCTTAAAAAATATCAATGTGTTATAATTGATGAAGTACATAGCGCCCGCAGCTTACAAATACAAAAAATATTACAGAAGTGTCCTGATGCTCCATTTAGATTTGGATTTACAGGAACATTACCAACAAATAATATAGATATATGGAATGTTCAATCTTATCTTGGGCCTGTTTTAAAAGAATATAATTCCAATGAACTTGCAGAACAAGGATTTATAAGTAAATGTAATATAAATATTATTAACATAGAATATCATAATGAATTCAAAGGTGATTATAATAAAATTAAAGACTCTATATTCATTAATTCTTATAGACTATCTGTTATAAAAAATATTGTCGAAAGTGTTGATAAAAATATTTTATTACTTGTTGGTAAAGTTGATAAAGAAGGGAAGGTACTTGAAGATTTTTTTAACAATAATCCAATAAAAGACCGTGAAGTTGTTTTTATATATGGTGATACTAAAGCTGATGTCAGGGAATATTGGAGAGATGAATGTGAAAAAAGAAATAATATTATATTGATAGCTACTTATGGTGTATATCAAGTCGGTGTTAATATCAAATCATTAATGTATATTATATTAGCTGCACCATTTAAGAGTAAGATAAGAGTTATACAATCTATTGGTCGTGGATTAAGAAAACATGAAGATAAGATTGATGGAGCTGTAATATGGGATATTATAGATAATACAAAATATTTTGAAGATCATGGAAACAAAAGATTAAGACATTATAATGATGAAGAATTTCATGTTACTGAACAATTATATAATGAAGGTGATGATATTAATATTCTTCCATAGTATTATGAAATTCATACCACATATTTTCTTTTATAAATATTGATTTACTATCAGTCCATACTTCTCTATCTTCTGGTATACTATCACCTGGTTTAATTAATTTAAACCCGTTTTTATTAGGATCTAACACTTGTTCAAACAAGTCCCATAAATTACCTTTATAGTCTTTTAACCACTCAGTTTCACTATTAATAAACTTTTTTATTATACTATGGTGTGTCATTTTAGAATCAAACTCTTTACAAGCATTTTTTAAGAATTTTATAGATGAATCTGTTATTTGATATGAACTAACTTCAGCTTTTATGAATATTTTTTTAACATTTTCATTAAAAGTATTCATAGTATATTTAAGCGTTTTGCCAAATGAATACCATATATCACCTTCAGGACATACACCAATCCTTGCTTTATCATAAGGTAATACCATATATAAAGTACCATAACTTCCAGCACTTCTTTGACTACTAGAACATATAATACTTTGACTGCGTTTTGGATACTTGGTCCATTTAGATGAATTGTCCATAATTAATGTATAGTGATTAGTGGTGTTAGCAGATCGTCTAACACCTTTTTTAGGATCAATATAACCACAACTATAAGATGATTCATCTATACCTCTAAATATTTGTGATGATTCATTTTTATAAGCATTGTAAGCTTTCATACAGTTTTTTTTAACTATAACCACCGCTTCATCTAATGATAGATTTTTAGTCCTTCCAGCCTGTTCTACTAAATAATTTTTAAGTCTCATTTAAACCTTTGCTGTTTTCTCCTTTTCATATTCTTCTGGATTTTTTTTCTTCCAATCAGCCCAACTTTTTACATACTTACCACTCACCAATAATATCCAAAATATAGCATAGACTATAACCATTTTAACATTAACATCTGCAGCTCCATTGGCTGTAAATAATTTATCCATTTCCAACCATACTTTCAATGCTGGCCAAAATGCTAATGTTGGAAACGCTTCCTGTTTTAAGAGATCCCAATAATGTGCAAAGTCTTCATTAATGATACCTTCTGTAATTCTAAGCTTATCAATATCATCTAATGATTTATAATTAGTTTTTAGATACTTATTTATAATTTTTAAAACTTTATCATTTAAGCCTTTATCCTGTACCATTTCTGAAAATTTCTTCCATGAATTTTTAAATATTTTTGTAATAGCCTTAGATGATTTATTTTTAGCCTTTTTTAAAACATCTGTAAATACATTTTCATTTAATATTTCATTATCTATAATATATGTTTCAAATCTCATTATTTACCTCTATTAGTCCATAATACATGCTTTTTAGCAAATTTAAAAAGTCTATAATCTGTTAATTTACCTATTTTAATTATATCTGTAGATTTAATAGTCATATATTTTGGTTTATTTTTAATATAACATGCTATAATAGATTGTCTATTAGATATAGCTAATATATATACACCTACTACATCATTTACCTTAACCCATGAACCCTGTCTTATGTTATTATATTGTAATATTTTTCCAATTTCCATATTTATTCTTCTTTTTTATCAAACATAAACCATTGTTTGTTATCAACTTTATCAAATCCAGATTTAATTTTTATTTTATCTTTATCAAATACATCTACAACAAATTCAGATAGTTCAAAAAAATCAGCATTAAATTCCATCATCCAATATTTACCAGCATCAGACAATTCAAAAATATTATCTTCATCCTTATAAGATTTTATTTTGAATTTTGTCTTTTTAGGTTTTTTAATGATACTTTTTATTTTATCTTTATCGGATGTTTGTATTTTTTCTTCTACTAAAATATCTGTAGTTCTTTTATTTATAGATTTTCCTAGATACTCACTTAATTTACTCATATTATCTCCTTGTTGATCTAAACCACATCTTTGCCATTCTATCAAGCTCATTTTTTGTATAAATATTTGGTGTTAAATATTTCCAACCATTATCTTTCATTGTTTCTATATTAGCTTTACCTATAGGATTTCGTATAGATGATGTATAAAAATATGATATCTTTTTAAATGTGTTTAAAATAACTTTATTATTTAACTCATTACCATCATTATTTACTTCTATGAATAACTGAAATTTAGACCGTAAAAATCCTTTCATCTTTTGTAAGTTATTATAACTTTTTTCAACAAACTCAGGGTCAACATATCTTTCTTTTCGTTCACCAGCCCTCTTTATTGCAACATCTAAGGGTGTATTAACAAAGATCATGGCCATATCATATCCAATGTTTTCCAGAGTATTATATCGTGTTATAATAGCTTGCTGAAGACTTGATGTTGAATCTACAAATAAAGGAAACATTGAATTTAAATAAAGTGATAATTGTGATACAGTTAATTTTTTTGATTTATCAGTGTCAGTATAACCAGCTTCTATAAATTTGTCAATATTAACAATTCTAGGTTCTATAGAACCAGACTTTATTTTTTTTAATGTATAACTCTTACCACTACCACTTGATCCAGCCATAAATACAGCTTTAAATATACCTTTATCTTCTATACCCTCATCTATATTAATATACTCTTTTATAAAATTATCTAATCTCATCTTATATATAACCTTAAATAATAATTACCACCATAAAGACTTTTATAAAGATCCCCTGTTTGTTTGAATCCCTGTCGTTCAAGTGTCTTCTGTGATCCTATATTATTATCCCTTGTAGTTGCAAAAACTTTACCTTTAACCTGTTTTAAAATCTCATGTCTTAATTTTGTAATATAACCCTTACCTCTATGATTAGGTAATGTAAGAGCCCACCCCATTTCTTGATTTATAGTATTAGAAACATTTGCAGCATCAAATATATCTATTACATATGATTTATTAGGATTTTTTATAGCACATAAAGATATGATCTCATCATTTTTATAATAAAATCCTAACAAATTAGCTCTTTTAAGGTCTGATTTAGATATACTATGATCACCATAAAGACTCATTAACTTTACATATCTATTTAATTCATCAATAGAACAATCTTTAGGTTTTTTTATGAAAATGTTTTCTTTAATATTTTCTGTTAAATAATTTTTAAATCTCATTATTTTTTAATTAAGCTTCCTATAGTTGACATTAAGCTGTTACTGACTATACCTTCAGACATACCTTTTTTCTTTTCAAGAGTTCTACCTGTAACATATCCAGTAAATGATACTGTGAACGTACCATAAATAAACCCAGCTATGTATTCCAATAAACTAATTATACTAGCCATGGACGCCTCAGTTGCTTTAAACCCTATAACAGCAACTACAACAAGAGGAGCGAATAAAGTATACGCAGCACATAATTTAAACATATCTCTTAATATTTTTGGTCTTGTTCTCCTTACATATTGATCAGAACTTTTACCTTGCTCTATACTAACTTGTTGAGAACCTTTCATCAAATCATACTCTATTCTTTTTTCTTCTAATGCTATTTCAGCAATCTTTTCTTTATGCTGATTCATTGTCTGTTCAAGCTTGACTTTGACTTCAGGTGATATCTCATCTTTTTGAAAAGCACTCATAACATCATTAGCTAATATACCAGCAGCTTCTATAGAATCAGGTACTTTCTTGCCGAAAAGACCAGCAACTGTTCCCCAAATTTGTGGTATCTTTGGTAATAATGATAATCCTGCTAAAATTAATGGTACTGGCATAATATTCTCCTTTATTTTCAAAATAGTTAATTTACATTTTGAAAATCTGTGTTATAATATAAGCGTCTTTAGGGGGAGCGTAGATATATATTTTAATTAGTATTTATATCTGTATGTATTTATATTTATATTTTGATATACAATTTTTATTTAATAATTTTTTTATACATATTTATTTATATTTTATTTAACATTTATAGGCATTAAAAAACCTTATAAGAAAAAATTCTCTTATAAGGTTTCTTGAGATATATTTTAATCTAATTTTTCTTGTCATCTAATTCATCAACTATTTCCATAACTCTTAATTCTTCTTCAAGTGATTGATCTTTAAAATCTAAATCTTTAAGCTCATCATTATTATTTAAATAACCTTTAACATTTAAAGGGTTAAAATAATCATTAATAGATCTACCATTTAAATCACTTTGTTCTAAATCATTATCATCTAAATCACTATCTAGATCAAAATAATCATCAATTTCTTTTTTAGTAGTATCAGTATCAATATCAATATCAATATCATCAATAAAATTAGTATAATTATGAGATATAATATCTTGTATTTTATTTTCTGTTATTTTTGAATTTATATCTTTTATAAATTCAACATGATTAAATTCACTATTAAATTTAACTTTAAGAATTACAGGTATTAATATATATTTACCGCATGGTAATTTAACTCTTTTATGACCTTTGATACCATTTTTTGAAATACATAATGAAATATCATTATTCTGGTTAATCCATTCATCATCTGTAGATGAAAAACTATTACCCATACCATGATGTGAATGAATAACACCTATAGTCTTTAAAGTATTATCTTTTTTAATATTAGTTACAGTAACCGATGTAACAGTTTGTTCTGGTATATATATATCATTTATACATTCATTGTCACCTATAAGATAGGCTAACCATTCAATATTTTTGAATCTTTTCATTAACAGTTCAAATTTGTTTATTACAATAGGATTTATTAATATAGTAATATTATCAGGATGTAATCCACATTTATCAGTCATTTCAAATTTAGTTTCCCACATATTTTCAGACATTTTTATTCCTTTTTAATTAAATAATTTTTCAATAGTTGTTGAAATCTCTTTGGTATTGTATTTAAGAACTTTAGAAACAGTAAGAGATGCAATAATAGATGCTGGAACAATCCATGATGGAATTACAGTATAACCATCAGGAGCGTCACCCCATGATGCTACTGTATTTGATAATGACACATGTTCACCATTATATCCTGCTTTTACATATTTGGTATTAAATACTTTTGATATTCTTTCATTTTCAACCTGTGAACTAAAATTATCAGTACAATCAATAATCCAATCAGTTTTTAAAAACGTATGTTCTTGTAATTTAAAAGGCATTGATATTACTGAACATTCAGGTCTTAGAGATATTATCATTTGTTTAGCAACATCACATTTATTCATACCAACACATGTTATTGGAATATCAAGTCTATTAAGATTTGATATCTCTATAGTATCAGGGTCAAAGAGATTTACTTTTTCAACACCAGACATTATAAGATATTTTGCCACCCAATATCCTATACCTCCAAGACCTACACATGTTATTGATTGATTAATATTAAGTCCTAATGTTTTTTGTCTATTATACATATCCATAATAAGCCTTTCTTATGTTGTTGACCATACTTGGTCAACAGAAGACACAATATTATCTATTTGTGTTATATTAGGTAGTTCAACGGTATTATCTATTGGTTCTAAATTACGTCTAATAGTTGATATTCTTGGTAATCTTCTTGGTGAACTCATTGCAAGTGATGCACCGTTTATATTTTCAAGTACTGACATTGCTTCATCTGCTACTGCAATGATATCTTCTGGTGTCTTCCATTCAGTGTTCCATTTCCAATTACCCCAACAATCAGGGTTTGATTGATGATAATGTTCAAAATAATCAAGATTAGTGATTTTTCTTGTTGATACACCTGTTATCTTGTTATTAAGAGTTTCTATCATGATAATAATAGGTGTAATCATTTTTTTGATAGTTCTTTGTTTAATAGGTCGTCTATCAAGGAATTTAGGAAAATATGTTCTTCTAACATACCACATTAATTTACCAACTCTTTGACCTTTTGTAATAGATAAGCCTTTTACAGCATGATCATATGTTACTTCTGGCATTGGTAAGGCTTTTAACAATTTGCTTTTTAGATCCTTTTCTTTTCGATCATATTCTTGTTTAATAGAATCTGTTAATTGTAAAGCTGATAATAGGTTATCATTAACAATATCAGAAATTTTAGATAGTTTATCAGTTATTTTTTGTTTATATTCATCTTTAACTTCATTAATAATATCAATAGGTTCATCACTAACTTTTTTTAGTTTTACAATTTTATCACCTATTCTTAAAGTAACAAAATCAAGTTTTACATCATCAATATCAATAGATGACAAGGTACTATCTATATCTTTTTTCAATTTTTTTATTTTTTCTAATTTATTATCATCCATTATATTATCCTTTACAAATTTATAAGATATTAGTTGGTACTCGTAATATTTACTATATATTACCAATTTAAAATAGTCAACTAATATCTTATAATAACAAATGTGGGAAACAGGACGCACTCAACAGAGTCAACCAAGCTATTACATCTATGTTTCAAGAATTCCTGTTATGTGGTTGCACATTATCCCATACTAACCGGCAACATCGTACTGTCTAATTTCAACCTTATCACTTTCACCAATAACAGTAGGTGATTCGTTAGGTTTTACTTCTTCACTGTTAAGAAATACTCTAAATTTACCGAATCCAGCATCTCTTGCAAGTTGCTGAATAGTTTCAGCAAAATTAGAACCACTTTCTAATTCGATATAACTACCATTAATCAATGCACTTGCACCATTTATATCTTCACCTTCTGGTCTAATAACAGGTTCATCCGCACTCCATACATCAGTCATTTTTTCCTCCCTTTAAATATTAAAATAAATTATTTTCTCACTCTTATAAATACACACTATCACAGTTTAAAAATAATGTCAAGAACTAATATCAATTTTTGATATTTGATAATATTTTTCTGAATTATCTTGATTATTAATAAGTATTAATCCAAGCTTTTGATCTTTTAGATAAGATATATTAATATTAAAATCACCGCAATTATCATTAATCAAAGACATTGTATTAACAAAATTTTTATAATCAAAACATAATGATATATCATCATATTCTATGTTATCATAAATGTCAAATTTTAAACTGTTTGAAAAGGTATTAAGTTTATCTGTTGTTTCCATTGTAAGCTTACCATTTTCAACATTAAGATATATCTTACCGAATCTCGAACCTATTTTTTTAATTTTGTTAAAAATATTAACAAATTCTTCTGTAATTGTAAAAGATGTAAAAAATTTGATACCATCTCTGATATCATCTTTTTGAAATATTTTTATTACTCTAGGTGAACAAAAATATAATTTTGATTTTTGATTTGAAGATTTAAGTAAAATGTGATCTCTCTTGATAATAGAATCTACTGTTTCATCTTCAATTAAATTAAGAAAAGGCATTACTGATTGATTAGGTTCCATAAAATTAAATTCAAGGTCTTTTTTCAAATCTGGTATTACCTGATTATCAACATCAAGCATAACAATAACAAGTGAATCATCTGATATCATTTTTGATGATATTTTATCAGCCGATATTTTTAGTTGTATATTGTTAATGATAAAATTAAGAGTTGATTTTTTTAGTACATTTTTAAATTCATTTATATTTATTAACATATAATCTCCTTATTAAACAGTTCTTCATATTCTTTTATTTCTATTTTAGAAAGCATTTCATCTTCCTTAAATTTATCAATTTTATTTTTAATTTTTTTATTAGTATTAAGTTTTTTATCCCATTTTATAAACCGTTTACCTTTAGGTACTTTATCAAAATAATATTTAAATATCATTTCATCAGGTAAATCAAAAAGCATATGATTTATTTTATTAACCATTGGTAAAAGGTTCTTATCATGTGATAACCATAGTGATAAAAGATAAGATGATACTATTTTTTTATCATATCCTATATTATTTTTATAGAATATTGAATTAAGATATGAAAAAAAATTCTTTCCTTTAGATGTAGCCATTTTTAAATCCTTTGGCTACCATTGCCATAAAGTTTATTTCTTTTATTGAAACAATAGAATCTTGATACATATATTGCCCTATCTCAATTATCATATCACCAGGCGATTTAAATTCATTAACATTATCAAAAATATGTTTATATAAATCAGGATAACTTATTGTATTACTTCTTAATATAACTCTAATAGTATTAAAATCATTTTTTAACATAGCTTCTAAAATTGCTTGATATACATCTCTTATATTTTTAATATTAATACTATCAATAACACCATTAAAACTATTAAGTTGTAAAGTGTTAATAGTTCTTCTTATATCAGGATACAATGTTTTAATCACTTCAATAACAGATTTTTTATTTTTGACTTCAATACCTTCAGCTTTTAATATCATCATACAATGTTTATATATCTCTTTTGCAGGTGGATTATTGATATATATAGTCTGGCATCTTGAAAATAATTCATCCATTATTAGATGATCGTAGTTGGCTTGAAATACAAATCTTGTTATTGATTGAACCATTTCCATTAAATCTCTGAGCATAGCCTGTGCTGGCTTAGATATATGATCAGCTTCATTAATATTAACTATTTTAAGATCAGAAGTACCTAATGCTGTTGCGAATGGTTTAACCTTAGACCTCATATTATCTATACCAGTTTCATCAGAACCATTGAATTTAAGATAATCAAGTCCTGTGTCTTGTAATAAAATATTTACGAATGTACCCTTTCCTACACCCGGTGGGCCTATTAACATTAAATTAGGCACTTCTTTAACAACTTTTATAAGCTGTTGTTTAATGTCGTTATCTAAAATCATATCATTGATAGATTTTGGTTCATATTTAAATGTCCATATATCGTTTTTTGACATATTATTTATCCTTTGGTAAAGATGTTACAATTTTTTTTAGTGCATCTGACATATTAAATTTTAATGACATTCTCTCAGGTATATCAATTCTTTCTCCCGTCTTCGGATTCCTTGCTACTCTTGGAGCTCTCTTAACAACTTGAAATGAGCCAAAATTAACAATAGATGCTTTACCATCATTTATTATACCCTTTGTTATACTATCAATCAAAGAATCAACTATTATTCTGGTGTCTTTTTTTGATATAGCAATATCATTGGCTACATAATTTATAATATCTATTTTATTCATAAAAATAATCTCCTTTATTGTTTTAATATCATTTTACAATTTTTTCTTTAATATGTAAACAAAAAAAGGCCAACGACATATCGCTGACCTCTTTTACATTAGATGGGTTCAAGGATTAACATATTAAATATATTTAATATGTTATTCTTTTTTCATTTATAGAATTTATCACCATTGACTATGATAATCTAACCTCAGTCTCAATGTTTAACCGAGCAAATGAACATTTTACTTCGGATGATACCATCTACACCCTACTATGTATAAAAATTATTTCCAAAGTTTCTTAAAATGTAACACCATATCATTATAATGTCAAATTATTTTTTAATGTTTTTAATGTTTTTTTAAGTTTTCTTTTTTTATTTACACTTCTTATAATATTTTCTCTTATACGATCAATTCGTAAACTTAATATTTTAATTCTATAATCATTAAATTCATGTTCTGTATATTGTTTACCTTTTATAAACCATAACATAGAACCATCAGCGTATTCTACTGCTGGGCCATTTGTACGATGTCGCATACCCATATTATACCATTCTTTAATACCATCTGCCCATTCTATTGCTGGTCCATTTGTTCTATGCAATAACCCTTGTTTATGATATATTTTCATATTATATCCTTTGTATTACAGGGGTAAAAGATCTTTCAGACTTACTGAGAGATCTTTTAAGACGCTTTGTTAATAATAACATACTTGACTATGGAAGTGCTAAAGTATTGTTTTCAAGACCGTAGAAATCATTTTCCAATTTATTGATAGTCTTGTATCCATTAGAAAATATGTTACTACCATTTCTGGCTTTGGTCTTATGGGTTGATATTGCTGTAAGGACATTATATGCACCCCACATAGTTTCATTTTCATTATATTCATTCATTATACCATCGTAATATCCCTGAATAGTACCCTGCATTTTATCAGAAAGATATTTTCTTCCTTCTACAAATTTGTTGAACTGATTTTTTGTAAAAGGTATTTCATTCCATCGTTTCCAAGTCTCTATATTATCTTTAAAGTTAGTAAATTTGGATTCAAAAGATAAGAGTAACTGTTCGGAATTATTATTAAAATGATAAAATCTTTCTGATAAAAGATTTTTTTTACCTACAACCATACCATTTTCACAAAAATATCTGTAACCTGAGATATCAAAACCATATGATGTTGAACCATCATAACCATTGACAATTTCAACCATCAGACCTACCATATCACCTTTATTGTTAATATCAAAATTTAGCTCATCTGTATCAAATATAATCTGTCGTTTCCATCTTTTACCAGTAGAATCAAGATGGTCTTTTACAATTGATTTGTTATAAGATGTAAAAGCACTATCAAATAGATCTGATATTACTTGATTTGGTACAACCTCATATCCTGTTGATACAGTACCAAGTACTTCATTTGTATCTTCATTAATTAGAGCTACTTTATTATCAAGTGATATACCCGATTCAGTATATAGACCCTCTTTTCTTATGCCAAAAAATGGATTAGTCATTTTATATCCTTTCTTAATTAAATAAAATCATATATTTTTTTTATTGTACTGGTACTAACATCCACAAGTTTTTTAGGCAAAACATCAGCAGTAATAATTTTAACCCATTTATTATGCCCTGCTTGAGCTTCTGTTTTTGTGAGATACATTTCAACAATTACCCATGCACTATTATTCCATGCTGGATGTGATACCCCTGTTTCAAAGGGTTGATCTGAATCAGTAACCATACAAGTATCTACAATAATTTTATCTTTTTTAAAATTATCAACAACACGATCTTCATGATTACTTGCCATATCCATAAAATCAAACATTTTATACTCCTTTGTGATTGTTTAAATACAATCTATCATATATTTAAGGTTAGGTCAAGATTAATATTTTGAAGGTCTTTTCATAGATGTTTTAGTGTTACCGCAAACAGTACATTTATATTCATTATCTTTTACAAGAGCGTTAAATACTCTCATACCTTTGCCGTATTTTTTATCCTGAAATTTATGTTTACAAGTACATTTTAATATCATTTTATATCCTTTCGTGTTTGATTGTTTAATATAAGGTATCATAGATTTAAGGTCAGGTCAAGATATATTAACAAAAATCTTCACCTATCATATTATAGTACATTACAGGACATTCTTTTAACATTTTTTTGAATTTTGAAAGACTGTATATAGTACCATATTCATCTTTAATTTTTTTAAGTTTTTCATTATTATCACAGGCCCATGTAAAGGAAGAACATGACTTAACACCTGTTTTTTTTAATGGTTTTGTTTTATTAAATCCAAGTTCACGACCAATAGATGATTCATTAAAATTTTCTGTTATAGGTTTATTACCACATATAGGACATTCTGTATACCATTCAGAATTGCTAGAATGAATTTCTTCATTATCACCTTTACATAATGTTATATCACAATCCCAACAATATGCACCTGCCGCGGATCGTTTACCTATATGTTTACCATCACTATAAAAATTTGTTCCCATAATATTCTCCTTTATTGTTTAATAGTATCTTTTATTGTTTTAATAAGAATTGTCATAACACAACCAAGTAATAATGGTCCAAGCCAGAATCTACCATCTGATATACATTGTATTAAATTTAAAAATATATTTTCCATGATTCTCCTTATTTTTTAAGACCTTGAAGCATATCATTTTCATCAATAGATATATTTTTTAAATAGTTATTCATTAATTTATACCATTTTCCTTCAATCTTTTTTTCATATCTAATGGCGAGTTTTGAAACCTTGAAAGACATATCATCTCTAATAAGTCTAATATTTTTAACACCATATCCTGTATCTTTAAAACCTTTTTTCTTTGCCCATTCAATAAAATCATCTCGTTTCATATTATATCCTTTCAAATCATTGTTGAATATACCCTAACACATGATTTTATTTAAGTCAATAATATTTTATTTGATTTAAAATTATTTTTTGTTTGACCCGACTTAAAATCTATGATACTATATTATAAACAATCAAACAGGAGATAAAAATGTTGGATTATAATCAAAAATATTATGATAGAGCCGTTCAAGCTTTACAAGATATTAAATATTATACAGGTGATATTAAAGGTGATTGTGCATTATATCTTTTACGTTGGTATCCAGATGCTGATATAAAAGATATCAATCATGCAATTGATTGGGCTTTAAGTGATACATGGGGTGGTGGTTGTGAATTTGAAATTATATAAAATCTTTTTGTTTGACCTGACTTAAAATATGTGATACTATATTATAAACAATACGAAAGGGGAACACATGACA
>Ga0222697_1000556_pt1 | contig 15801 bp, 25 predicted proteins | sample AntAcemetage1402_FD_179835 | JGI IMG/M metagenome (GOLD analysis project Ga0222697, IMG submission 179835) | Saline water microbial communities from Ace Lake, Antarctica - #1402 | ecosystem: Environmental > Aquatic > Non-marine Saline and Alkaline > Saline | place: Antarctica: Ace Lake... | reverse complement strand
GCTCCATTCTCCGATTGGATAGATTTCAACATTCTGACAATAAACTCCATCTAATTCTTGAATATCGTTATCCATTGAGTATGTCTTAATATCTCTATCCCCTTTTTCATTCGTATACTGAACATTATCATAATTATTACAGTAAGAACCCCAACCCCATATCATAGAGATACCTATATCTCCAAACTCAAAATGAACTCCATTTTTCCTAAAACTGCTTATCCTGTTCTCCATATATATTACTTAGTTAATTTAGTTATCATATGCTTTAACTCCTCCGTTTTGTTCATATTGTATTTTTTATCAAAAACTTCATACTCTTTTATCAACTCCTTCAAAACCTCTTCCCTAGCCCTGTCTATCTCTTGCTCAATAAAAACTAGCAGCTGTTCCATTGACCAAACAAATCCCGTCTTCTCTCCTTTTCTTATTTCCTCAAGCCAATCGCTCATTCTGTTAAACAACTCCTTCCTTTCCTTACTCCAATTTAACTTTTTGTATTTCTTCTCCATATATATTACTTAGTTAATTTAACTTTTAATAAAACACCGTCAAAGTTCCGTATCTCTGGCACATTAAATCCTATAAACGCAGAGGGAAATCTGGTCATACCACCCCTAATCTTTATATCAAAAGGTGTATATGACACTCTTCCACTAGGGATAAATACCCAAGTCGCATTAGGAAATATCACCTCTTGCCATATTTTTGTTTCTGGGTTATCAATCCTGTATATTGCAACTCCACTATCTACTACCTTAAAAAAGTGTTCAAACATTCTCCTAGCATTAGAAAACGGAGGATTCATCCAAGCCCTCAGATATACTTTATCAATACTTTCAAAGTCATTAGAGAACTCCCTTGTTTTTGTGTTCTCTTTACTAGCACAACAGTCAAAACCAAAATGAAACTGTTTATCCAATCTCTCCCACAATTCCTGTTTTGTCATCCACAAATCTCTTTTTGGAGTATCACCCTTCCCATCGTTTCCTTTCCCCTCCATATATATTACTTAGTTAATTTAGATTTTATTTTATCTCCTATTATTTTCAATATTGATAAATCTTTTCTATACTGTCCAATATTAACCTCTATTTTTCTCTTTGATAAACTTCTTGTACTTTTCTCCATCCTCTTAATAGATATGTCCACCTTGTCTAGTTCTCTAATTATCCTTTTTAACTCTTTGGTAATACCATTAGAATTACAACCAACAATAACCTGTAACTCAACCTTTCTTTTCTTATCCATTACTTTTATTTATTTAAATTATCTATCATATCCTTTACTGCCATATATACCTTTTCACCATTTTCTGTTAATTGCATCTCTCCATCTCCATCATCACTAATATCTTCAACTAAATCCCAAAGTCCATATGCTGATAACTGCTCACATAAATCTTTCTCGTCTATAAGTTTTCCATTTGTGCTTATTGTATTATCCATAGGTATATAAATAAATTTAACTATTTGCTTTTGTCTTTTCTTTCCAGTTAAGTTTCTTGTATTCCCTAACTGCTTTTCTCTCTACCATTCGGAGAGGGTTTACCACTCTGAATTTAGATCCACTCTTATTCAAAGGTTCTCTAAGGTTCTTGGATTGAATCCCTGCCTTGACTGCCCTTTCCCTCTCCTTTCTCTTTATTGCCTTTATGTGCTTCATTTTTCCTCCCTGTATTTTCTGATTATCTTCCAGAACATAGCCCAATCTGATTCCCTTAGGTCTAATCTCTCTGCTAATATTACAAACTGTCCTACTGTTAAATCTGCCCTCTCTGATAACCACAACATATCTTTGTATAACATATCATCTATATTTAGGTTCATTTTTCTTTTTCTTAGAATTTAAGTATGTATTCATATCTCTCTCAAACTTTGCTACTAACTGCTTCTTTCTCCTTCTCCCTACTTTATCCAGAGGGATGTTTAACTTTTTCTTTATCCTCCTTTTAGTTTCTATTGTCCTCCCTATATTAAGAATGCTTTGTAAAGGACTGTCTGGAATGTATCTTGTTATTTTAACCCCTTTTCCTATGTCTTTAGATATTTCCATATTACTCTGCTAACAATTTAATTTCTTTACTTGCCTCATCAAAGGTCATTCCTTTTATCTTCCCCTCATAACCTAAATCCTGTAGATACTTCCCCTGTTTCCTTGTAACCATTTTTACAGTCGTTTCAGTTGAGGTGTTGTCTTGAGTGTCTGCATCCTTTGTATCGTCTATTGCAAACAATCCGTTGAGGGCATACTTCCTCGCATAACTTGAAGCCGATCCTGTTATCTGTGCTTCATCCATACCTTTCTTGGATTCTGCTTCTCTTGCAAAGGCAGTAACCATAACTCCTGATGCTTCTTCTTTAGTTGCTCCCATTTTACTTATGATTGCATTTGCTCTTACATAATATCTTTCTCCGATATTCACAACCTCATCAGATATAGTCAAAATACATTTGTATTTCTTTAATAGAGGTTTTACTGCCTCTAATATATCTTCTGCACTTCTGTACTTATAATTACCAAAACTGTTCATTTGGTTCTTAGGTACATTCAACTCGCTTTGTATCTTTAATAATTCTTCCATTTATCTAACTTAATAACTTATATATGTTAATGATTTTTGTTTGCTTATGTCCTCCTTTCTGTTTAACTTATTTATCTAACTACATATTATATTGTATTGTATTCTATGTCAAGAACCTTGTAATTTCTTACTATGGGAGATATCGCATCCAAGTAATCCCCCTACAATAGCACTTTCGCAGTTTTATGAAAATCTACATTTTTAACAGGTCTTGAATCGCCATCTGTTTTCTTAGGATTGGGGTAGTATTTTTGACAGGTTTTTCTAGGTCGCCTTTTAGGTATTGAAGATAAGAGAGGGGGTCATAGTTTTTTCTACATTTCTGGGTAACTCTCCAAATACAATCTTTGAACTCTAGTAGTTTATACTTCTTACTTAGATCTACTCTCTCTTCTATTACTTCTCCGAGTGGGAACAATTTTATATATTTCATTTCTTTATATTTAACTATATATATTTACTTAATTCACCTAACTTAAGATTTCAGTTCAAGTTCAATCTCCCCTATGTTTTAATACATAGATAGAATTTCTAACAGCCGTGATTATATAGGAGTTTATGACTCCGTATGACTAACAATATTGTCTTTTTGTGGTGTTTAAATCACCAACCCTTTCGGGATTTCTTTACTCACCTGAACTTTGAGTTCCAGACAAGTCAATCAAGGTTTCCCCTCTTACTTTCGTAAGCATCCTGTGGCTGTAACCTCTAAACCAGATCCCCACTAGAATGACCTGTTCAATTAAGAACTGGATGTAATAGGTAGTTAAAGCACCCACTACATTCAACCCTCAATAACACAAAAGACACCCCGAAGAGTGTCTAGTGTGATGCTTTGTATAAATACAAATTGGCTGAATCCAAATCTGTTGTGTTCAGTTGTATTTATATTTATATCTTGCATAGTTCCATTATATATATTTCCCTTGCGAAGTAAACCCCTATTTACTATAAGACAAAAAAGAACTAGGGGGTGGTTTCAAATAATGGAGAAAGACTCCTGACTTAAACCTCGGATTGCTCCTCAGACCCCCTGTTTTCCTAATACCTACGATGTTTTTTCCTTCTGTGTGTTTTCTTCTTCCTCTTCTTTGTTGGAAATCCTTTTGCTTTATGCAATTCGTGATGACACAACTTACATAGAAGTAGAAGATTGTTGAGGTCGTTAGTTCCTCCTTTACATACTGGAATAATATGATGAACAGTTAATGGATTTGCTTTAGACCCTTCGTGTTTACAATATCTGCAAACTTTATCTCTTTGATGAACTGCTTTCTTCCAATCCCTCACCCTTCACCTCTTCTCTTTGTCGGTATTAGTTTTTAATGAACTGAGTCTTAATAACTCAACAGAGAAGATACTGGGGCTAAACCATTAAAGTTTCAGTACCCTCTCTATTCAATTATCTAGTATACTTTTTTTATTACTCTTAACCCCTCTGTCTTCGCTTGCTTCCTAGTCATTATATATCTATACCCACTCAATCCCTCACACCAATAATATTTTTCCATCTTATATTGGCATCTTCTGGATAATCTCTGATTCTGGATAGAGATCTCGTACAAACTTTCCAAGTCCAACCACCCCTGCTGTAAAGGAAGCGACTAGAATAGGCATTAGGTAGGTTTTGAAACTTGTGATGGAACTAAAATCTTTTGGAGTTGCCGACATTAGACATATTGCTAACATAGGAATAAAAGAAGCAACAAATGCTCTTCCCATTCCCCATAGATTTTTCTTCCAATCTGGATACGCATCCTGAAACCAATCTGGTATTCTTTTCTTTGCCATAGAATTATAATTATAAATTATTTATTTAATATTTGACTTAGTATCTTCTCAACCGATTCGCTTACCCAATCCTTTATCTTTTTAATAAAGTTGGTCTGTCCTTCCTGCTTAAACTTATCAAACTTGAACTGTAAATCTCCTAAATCATCGTCAAGTTTATTATTCTCTATTGCTAAGTCTTCATTCATTCTCATGTATTCTATAACCTCATCATCACTTTCCTTTCTTCCTGCCATTTCTGTTTTGAGATTATTTCTCAATTCGTCATTCTCTGTTTTCAAGTCTAATAAAACCTCACTCTGTTTCCCTAGATTGGTTTTAAGCACATCTATTTCCTTAGATAAGTCTTCTATCTTCTTTTGGCATTCTAACTGCTCTGGGGGTATTACAGGGGGTTGTGGGGGTGCTACAACGACTGGTGATGCATTGATATTGGTTACTTTCTTTGTGGTTACTTTCATTCTCCCTGTGTCAGCAACCCAACCTGATTTTTTATTGAAATAAATATCCCACCATGTATAGCTGTCATTCTTCCCTTTTCCAAATTGCTCGTTCTGTGAAGTACGAGAACCATCGTGAACTGTACCGACTGCACCAATTAAAATATCTCCTGTATCAGTAAAACCTGTTCCTGCTCCTGACCTTATATTCATTTGTCCTGTGAATATTACTTTATCACCTATTTTCATGCTATTACTTTCATAATTTAGATCCTTAAATAAACTCAAATTCAATTCCCCATTCTTAAACCAAACCCTCTCTATGTCTGCATATCTGGTCTTGAAGACTATACTTTTATCAAAGTAATTCATTATGTATCTTCCTCTCTGTAATCCAAGATGTAGATGTGTTGGATAGCCACCATTCAAACTTGCAGGTGCTATATAACAAATAATATCACCCTTTTTAACATAGGTGTTTGCACTCACCCATTTATAGGTATGAACATAATAAACTTTCAAATCTGAATTTTCTACATTCTGAATACAATAACTTCCGTGGTTTGCACTTCTGTAGGGTACTTTTCCACTTGCAATCGCATAGACAGGTTTTCCTGCCAATGCAGAAATGTCTATTGCTGTGTTGGTCGTGTTTGTATGATAGGTTTGTGTTATATACAAACTACCATTTAGTGGACTTCCAAATTTTGCCATGTTTCAATGACTCAACTTATTATTTAATTCTATTACTTTTTCTTCTTCTTTGCAACCTTCTTCTCTCTTGCTTTAACTTCTGTTAGTTTCTTCCCCTTTCTAGGGTTCTTTACAAAGGTGTCTCTGGTTATCTTTATCACTTTTCCTTTTAATCTTCTGAATCCATTTTTATCTCTTAATCTTTTAGGCATAACTATGCTGTTAATAATTTAACTATGTTATAAATAATATTTGCTGTACTCATTAAACCACCTGCAATAATAAAAGAGAAAAACCACTTGATCGCTTTGTATCTTGTAACCATTTCTTCAAAGATAGTCCAATACCCATTATCTTTATATTTACAAACTATCTTCATTGTATCTTCTGCTCTCTCTACAATATCACTCTCTGTATTTCTTCTCACATAATCATAGGAATAATTAACCATATATGCCAGACCCTTATCCTCGTATTCTTTATCACCCAATAATACTCTCTCTATTCTCTTTTGACTTTTCTTCATTTCTTCAAAATCTTTAGAAAATTTATCAAGACATGCTCGGATGGATTTGGTTTCTATTTTAATTAGGGACTTTACTTTCTTTTCTGTGAGGGACATTATAGTGCTTTGATTATATAAAATATACCTATGTATGGTGGCTTGTTCTCTTGAGTTGCTGAACCACTACTATTAGATGTTAAACCTGTTCCACCAGTTGTTCCTGCACTTACTGCATTTGTAGTCGGTGCTGAATAACCTGTGTTGCTTGCACCTGCCGAACTTGAAGAACCAGATATAACAACCCCTGTGCTTTGTGCAGTTGAATTGCTAGAACTATTGTATAAATTCACCATAACATTTGCAGTCCAACCAGTAGAAGATGCTTGGTACATATACATCTGATATTGACTTGCTCTCATTATTCTTGCTCTATATGTTCCTGCTCCATGGGAGTGATTCGGTGTACTGTGTCTATGACTTGTTACTGTATGACTATGAGTCCCTGTAGTATGGGTATGACTATTTACTGTATGAGTATGTGCCATGTTATTTGTAGAAGCACCACCCTGTGCATTTTGAGCATAAGAACTTCCTGCACCTACAACGAACCTATCTCGCATATCTGGGATATTAAAAGTAGTAGATCCATCTCCTGCACCAAAAGCATTTCCCTGAATGGTGTATAAATCTGAGTATGTAGTTCTGTTGATTGCTGAACCATCACAAACTAACCAACCTGTATTGAGGTTTGCGTCTGTACCTGCCCACAGTAAAACTGTTCCAACTGGTACAGCAGATTCAAGGACTGTAGCAACATCTGCTCTTAATTCATTATATTGTGAAGCAAGAACTTCATCTCCTCCTGCTACATCACTTGAAGTCCATATCATAGTTCTATTCCTTTAGTTAAGTTATCGTTAAACTCCAATCAATAGTTAGAGTTTCTGCATCTGTTTTTGTCTTAGTAATTACAGCCCTTGCAAACAATGTTCCTGAATCTCCTGCTACTGTTGCATCATCTCCGAACAATCCTATTTCTGTTAATGTATCATTCGCCTCTGAAGTGCTGAAGAAAACCCTAAAGTTCGCTGTGTCTGTTGTAGAACTCCTAACACTAATTTGTTTTCTAATCAATTCAGTTTTCAATGTTGTATCCCCAACAGCAGGAGCATCTCCACCTCCTGAAGCACCAGTTCCAACTGCAAGATATGTAACATCCCCTTTTTCTGCACCTGCCATTCTGCTTGCCAAGGAATACTTCCCTACAGTACAAGCAATATTGTGCAATTCAAAGATCTCTACCTTCTTTGTTATTACATTTTCTATTGTTAATTTTACATTGCCCTTTATTTTCATACCTATATTATACCAAATTAAGTCGTATCCCATTCTGCAATATCCCACTGAGCATCGCTATCATATTTATAAGCACCTGTATGTTCAGTTAGGACTGGCACTCCATCATCTAAAGTGAATGTTTCTGCTGTTACTGTTGCTATTTCATCAACTACCTCATCTGAAGAGATATTAAGAGAGTTCTTATCTCCCTCAAGTAACCCTATTAAGAATTGAATAATCCCCAACATTTCTGTTGATACTATTTGTATTGTATATGTAAATTCTCCTCCACCCATGGATTTTGAAGTAACACTCTTAACAACAAAACTCTCATCTACTTCTAAATCAGCAAGGTCTATTTCTATATATTCCCCTGCTGTAAATCCTGAAGTGAGAGTTTCAAAACTTCCACTTGAAATTGAATCTGCATAATCAGTTAATTCTGCACTCGCCCTATCTCTTGCACCTTCTATTGTATCTATGTTGTTGTCAAAGATAGCGAACTCAAATTGTCCATATGCCTCAATAGAGGTTGAATCTTCAACAGCTACTAGAACAGGTATATCATATTTATAAGCAAAGGTCATAACATTATCAGCAGTTGGTGCTACATCTGTTTCAATATACTTTTCTTGGTAACTCATCAAATAATCATAGTCATCAAAACTATCTACATTCTGTATTCCTACTGTCTTTGAAGTTACACCATCAAGTATAGTCATTTCATGGGGTTTCTCTGGAAGATAGAAAACAGTCTGTTCTCCATCTGCTACCTGTTTAATAGTTACCTCATCTGAAAGGTATGTTCCACCTCTCACATAAACACGATTTCTTAATGCAGAATTGTCTACCTTTAATCTCAAATTCTTGTAGGCATCACTATCACTATCAATATTAAAAGGAGTAGCATCACTAAACTTTACTCCATAATGAATATCTTTGTCATAATCTATATGCCATTGCCTTCCTGTTAGTTTTGTTATTATCGTTAAACACTCTGAGGGTGGTACATAGTTAAATGTTAAGTTTGATATTGTTATTCCCTCTGTTACATTGCTGTAAGTGATTCCAGTTCCTCCACAGTAGTTGTCAATTATATCTTCAATGATTTCCTTGTCAGTCATATCCTGATAACCCTCAACTACTAAGTTCCTATCCAGATCCCTTGTATAATCTACACAATCAACACCCCAACTGACAAAAGAACCCTTCTTTGTAGGGATTACCTTTAGTACTCTCCCCCCAAATAAAACAGTTCCATCTTGGGTAATTACAACCTCCTCATCACAAGCAGGTATATTACCACTATCTCTAATAGTCATATCAAAACCCATTGTAGAAGCACTAGAACCCATATCATCTTTAATGGTTATTGTTCCATTTGAGATACAGGTTGTTCTGTCTGAACCATCTATTGTTAGTGTATAACTAGACATAACTTCTTCTATTGGTTCTCAACTTACCTACTATCGCATCTCCAATACTTTCTGCATATTCCTGAGCAACTTCTGGTGAACTTATATTTGCACCTGACATATTGATACTTAGATTGATTCCTCCACCACTACCACCCATACCCATTGCAGAAGCATTTATATTAGGACTTATCATTGGACTGATTGCTGTTGTAACTGCACTATCAATACCACTCATAGCATCTTCAACTAGTCCTACACTATTCCTAATTCCGTTTGCTATTCCTGCACCAATATTCATACCAACTTCGTCTTCCATAACTGTTGATGGTGAGGATATTCCAAAGAACTTCTTCACGGATGCTGTAACCTCTCCAACCCAACCCCTTAATTTGTCTTTTATCCAAGTTGCTGAATTTTTTATACCTTCCCATATTCCTGCAACTAAATCCCTGCCTTGTTCTCTCATAGAGATTACCCCTTCCCCAAGCGACTTTCCGATAGCATCAATAATTTGGGGTATCTTAGCAACTAATTTAGGAATGGCAACTATCAAACCTTTTGCCAATTCTATAAGTATTCTTATTCCTGCATATAGAATCAATGGCATTAAAGGTATAATCGCAGTAATAATAGATTCTATTATTGTTGGGATGTAGTCAATCAAATCTGGTATTGCTTCAACTAGCCCCTCTATTATTGCTATTATTATTTCTATCCCTGATTCAAAAATCAATGGAAGATTATCAATCAATGTCTTAACTATGAGTAAAACTGCATCTATTATTGTAGGTATCAAGTCAGGTATTATCTCGGTTATCCCTTCTATTACTGCTAGTAATATCTCTATACCTGCTTCTAAAATCATTGGAAGATTTTCAACAACTGTATTGATAATTGTCATTACAGCATCAAGAACAACTGGAATTAAATCTGGTATGGATTTTATAATCCCTTTTATTAGTGCTACTAAGAGGTCTAACCCCATTTTCAATATCAATGGGACTAATTCTACAAGAGCATTTATAAGAGTATCTATAATCAGAATCGCTGAACCAACTATCATTGGCAAATTATCTTGTAACCCACTTACTAGACTTTGGATTATCTGGACTGCTAAATCTAATATCATTGGTATCTGATCCATTATCATAGAAATCATTTCTGACAAATCAATACTAGAAAATATTTCTTTTACAACCTCTCCTATTCCAACTAATATATTAGGTATAACCTTCATAACATTCTTAAACACATCTCCAATAGAACTGGCAAAACCCTCAAGAGCATTTGACATAGTATCAAGGTCATCAGATGCAAAGGCAGTAAGAAGGTTACTCCATGACGCCTTAGCACTATTTACTGAACCAGTTATAGTTTCAGATGCCTCCTTGGCTGTTGTTCCTGTAATCTTTGTTTCTACCTGAACTGCATGGATTGCTTCTATATACTTATCAAACCCTATACCTTTAACATTCTCTGCTGTGGCTGTAAAACTCTTTCCCATTACTCCTGTATCATTTATCAACCTAGCCATCTCTGTGGCTGTTCCACCATATCCAAGTTTCAAGTTGTCTAACATCATAAAATTCTGTTTGGCAAACCCTTGATATGCATTCTGTATCATACTTATATCTGTTCCATAAGTATTTGCATTGTCTGACATATCTTTGATTGCCATATCTGAGAGTTCTGTTGCCTCCTTTGTATCTCCACCTAGTGATTGCAATAAACTTGCAGAAAACCCTGTAACTATTTCCATATACTTATTTGCACTCAAACCTGCTGTCTTGAATGCCCTCTCTGCATTCATCATAACCTCTCCTGAAGAATCTTCAAACAACTTCTTTACACCTCCTGCAAGTTGTTCGTATTCAGCAACATTCTTTAATGAAGTAGCCACAAGAGCACCGATTGCAACAGACATAGTTGTTATTGCTCCAAGAGCAACCTTTCCTACACCGACTGCAACTTTACCTACTTTACTAAAAGCAGTACCAATTCCCTTTATAACCTTTGCAGATTTTGATGTAGTACCACTAATTGTTTTAGTAACACCATTCATAGATGCGACAAAACCTTTTGTATCGGCAACTACTTTTGCTGTTATATCTCCAAGTTTCATTTCTTAATTTTTATTAACTTAGACTTTTTGCTTAGTTCACCTTTTAGTTTCTTCAATCCCTCTCGGTCAATCTTATCTCCTCTTGTATCAAAGCCACTATTACTCAGTTCCCTAAACAATCTGTTTGGGTCTTCAACATGGGGGTTGTGTGTTATCATTAACAACAACAAGGCATCTCTCCTTTTTCTGTTTTCTATACTCTCTAAAAGACCTAATAGTTCATCTATATAAATCTCATTGAGTATATAGTGCAATGTCCACCCATACTCTGAAGACAAAATATCAGTTAATCCATAAATCCAATCCCCTTCACTCTTTACTTCTTGGACTTCTGTTTGAACATTCCTGCTATTTCGCCAAATTCTTTTTTTACTCTCTCAATGTCATTGACCTTCAATATTGCATTTATAAGAGCCAATGTGTCAGCCAGATCTAATACTTCAATTTCTGCTACTGGTATCCCTGAGAGATTAAACAGTATTCCAAAAATATCCCCACTTGAGGTGGATATTAAATCAATCATAACTGCTACATTCTTTTCTTTATCTTCCAAATCTATGTTACCAATCTTGTCTGGATACTCTTTCAGTATCTTTAAGGCATCTAGTAACTTAACTAGAGGGGAAGACTTTACCTCATAGTCCTTCTCATTTATTTGTATCTTTAACTTTTTCATATAATTTGCGACTCTTTAAGAGTTCTATTGCTAAAATTATTTATGCTGTAGAATCACCTATGAAACCGAGATAATTTCCATCATCTTTGGTATCATCTAATAGGGCTTCAAACACAACCTCTACTATCTTTTCACCATCATTAGTGAAAGGTAACTCTATTGTACTTGCAACAACTGCTAAGTGAATAACAACATCATCATCAAGAGTTGCGACTGCATTCTCTGATGGGTGTAATACTAATTCCTTAGCATCATCTAAGAGTGAATCTCCAACTGTTGAACCGACTGTTAATTTTCCACCTGTGGTTGATCCTTCTGGTATTGCTACTACGAGGTTAGAAGCAGTTGCCTCTGCTAGAGGTACTTTTGCTGAAAACTTCTCGCCTAACAATCTCTTGTCTACTATGGTTTCCCCATACATATCTACTGTTACATCATGATATATTGGTTCGTATGTTACAACAACTCCACCTTTCGTATGACCTAAGTCCACATCATTGAATGTTACTGTACAAACACCGAGTTTAACATTTGCAATATCTGCCATGTTATTAAAAACTAAATTTAACTACCCTTTAATGGAGTTTGGAATGTCATGGTGATTATTTCCTTACATCTAGGACATTTAATCCTCAATCTTCCAGAGTATAAATACTCCTCCAATAGCAAAGCATGACAATTAGGACACCTTAATTCTCTAAATGCTTCACCCTTATATTTTAACATATTTACCTCCCTCTTACCTTACATCTAAAATTCGCACTATATTCAATCCTGTTTTTATCATCTCTACCAAGGTTACTTATCTCTCCATTTAATAATATTGAATAGTAGTAGTTTCCACCAACTACAAGATTTTCATTGAATGTTTGATGCAGTCCACTTACTATACTTTCTATCTTTGCAAATACTGTACTGGCACTTTCTCCTCTAATTAAGATCTCAAAACTAGGGTATGGAATAGGCAAGTCAATGTCAGGAGATTGCCCCCCTGTCGTAAATACAGCAATGACATCAGTTCTTACATCTGGAAGTGAATCCACAAACAGATCAGTTCCAAGTGTTGCATGACCTTCATCTTCAATATGGTTTGCTACTTCTAGTGCTACTTGCTTCATTAGAATAATATCTGTTTCAATTTATTTACTGTCTGCCCTTGCCAATCCCCTTTGTTTTGTTCAATAGGATCTTCTAAATATTTTGCCTTCCTTCCATTCTGAAAATGATACTCTGGATGCTCATGTAATCTTGAAGCATACGGAGTATAATATCCAAACTCAAAACCTATTTCATTCCCCAATGGAGTTACCCTCCAACTATCTTTCAATGTACTAATATCTAAAGGACATTCCTTTTCTGATTCGTTTCCTATTATATCCACCCCAACCCTAGATGCCTCCCACAACCCCTCTACTGTCTTCTGGATTAACCCTTTTACTTTTTGTGGTATATCACTACTCCACTCAATGCTAACTTTCGCCATATAACTTGCAAATCAATTTAACATCTCTATAATGCCCTACCTCATTCTTTGGCTTGGATACTTTTAATACTAGATAATCTCTATCATCATATTCAATCTTCTGTCCTATCTCTGTTTCGTATTCTTCCAAAGGTAAATGTATAGTCAAATCACTATTGGTTCTTTCCCCTCTCTTATCTAAAACCTCAACTGATTCTTGTACTACCCTTGCCTTTGAAACAACGCCTGCTGTCCAACCCTTCTCTCCATAAGCATTCCTATCATCAACACCATAAATTGTAACGGCTGAATTAAAGTTCATAATCCTTTATGTCTAAATTAGAAGTTTCCCTTTTCTGTTGAAAATTCCTTTCAAATACATTCTTGACTTAGGTGCAATCATTCTCTTAACATTCTTAGGTATATTGTAACTATACCCATCAATGTTCTCATCTTTCTTATCAACCCCACTTATGAAGAAGTCATCTCCCATCTCAATCATATATTCTACCTGTGCCAAGGTGGCATGCTTTACTGCTTCTGGAATGAACTTGTAATAAATAGAATTGACTAATTTGTAGTCCTGACTTCTAGGGAACTTTGCTAACTGATAGATCCTGTATACCGAAGTGTTATCAATAGCACTTGAGAATGCACTCTCTACTGTTAGAACTCCTGTTGTGGTATTACTAATTATAGTCCTTGATTGTCCTGCATTTGTACCTCCGATTATTTCAAGCATACAATAAGAGAACCTATTCTCTGTCGTACTATTTATTTGAGAACCTGAATTGGTATCTGTTAATGTTAATGTAGTTCCTGCTGAAGCAGTACCCACTATATCGTATCTCATAAATGAATTTTGGAATCCTACATAACGATCTATTAGTTCCTCTGCAATATTCATTCTCTCTATTGCCTCATCATCATCCGTAATTGCTATATCTGCATAGGATGATAACTCTGCTTTGGTGATATAACCCCTTTTAGTTTCTATTCCCATATTATTTGAAAATCAAATTAACATTTTGCCCTTTTAACAGTTACCTCGTAATCTTTCTCTTCTTCATTATACCATTTTCCTTTATTCGTTGATTTCCATGAAGGGGTGTCTTTTGTCTTCCAACTTTGCCTATTCCTCGTTTTCCAACTTGGTGTATCATCAGAACTCCAAGGGCATCTAGCACCTATTATGAACAATCCTCTCTCACTAGAACTAATAACAGTACCCTCAATATATAACCCTCTCTCAGATTCGGAGGTATCAATACCTTCTACATATAAACTCCTCTCTGAAGTATCTAACACCCTTCCTTCTAGATATAGATTTCTTTCTGAATAATTGACAACCTTTCCGTCTATATACAACCCTCTCTCGCTACTGGTATATATTCTGCCTTGTAGGTACAGCCCTCTTTCCGAGCCATCTAATATCTTCCCCTGTATATATATAGACCTTTCGGAGTTATCATATTCCTTTCCTTCAATATATAACCCTCTCTCGGAGTTTGAAGGTTTACCCTCTATGTATAATCCTATCTCACTCTCGGTATCCTTACTCCCCTGCAAGTACAATACTCTTTCACTATCACTTGTGGTTTTACCATATATCCATAGACCCCTTTCACTACTTGAAGTTATTTTACCTTGAATATAAATATATCTTTCCTGTGCTTCATATACAACTCCTGCTAGGTATAGCCCTCTTTCGCTAGTAACTTCTACTTTCCCTTCTAGGTATAGGGTTCTTTCAGAATTAGATGTGCTTATTCCCCTAAGGTATATTCCTCTATCTGAGTAATCCCCACCTGCTCCCTGAAGGTATATTCTTCTCTCTGAGGACATTCTTCCTTCAATATATAACCCTCTCTCACTAGTAGATGGAATACCTGAGATATATAATCCCCTCTCGGATGAACTGTCATCAGTACCTCGTATCCATAAGTTCCTCTCACTATTAGAAGTATCAGCCCCCTCTATATAAAGATGCTTTTCCGATTCTGTTGAAACTTTCCCCTTTATATATAAAGTCCTCTCACTATTTCCAGATGTCTTTCCAGAGATGTATAAACTTCTTTCAGAAGAACTCTCTACCGAACCAACCAAATACAAACCTCTTTCTGAAGAACTGACATCAATACCTTCAATATATAATCCTCTTTCTGTATTAGAACCAATAGAACCTTGAATGTATAACCCTCTTTCATTACCTACTGAAGCATCTCCGAATCCAATGTTGAAGTAATCAGTTGATAATATCTGAACACCATCTAAATACAGACCTCTTTCAGAATTGGATACAACCCTACCTTCAAGGTAAATACCCCTTTCTGAACTGTCAGTATCAACACCCTCTAAATACAATACCCTCTCTGAACTAGATGTTAGTTTGCCTTCAATATATAACTCTCTCTCACTTCCAACTACTCCTCCCCCAGATATATACAACCCTCTTTCTGAACTCTCAGAAATTGAACCTTGTAGATAAAGTGTTCTTTCTGAATAGGTTGTATCAATCCCCCAAATGTATAATCCTCTCTCAGAACTAGAATCAACTTTGCCTTCCAGATACAACCCTCGCTCTGAGGTTAGAGATACTGAACCTTCTAAGTACAACCCTCTTTCACTACTACTTGTTAGTTTACCTTGAGAGTATAAACTCCTCTCTGAACTTGAGGTTAGTTTCCCTTGTAAATATAAATTCCTTTCTGAATCCGAAGTATCAATTCCCCAGATATACAAATTCCTTTCTGAACTTGAGGTGTTCTTTCC
>Ga0222697_1000554_pt1 | contig 15895 bp, 23 predicted proteins | sample AntAcemetage1402_FD_179835 | JGI IMG/M metagenome (GOLD analysis project Ga0222697, IMG submission 179835) | Saline water microbial communities from Ace Lake, Antarctica - #1402 | ecosystem: Environmental > Aquatic > Non-marine Saline and Alkaline > Saline | place: Antarctica: Ace Lake... | reverse complement strand
CGTCCACCTCAGCCCAATTCTGGTCCGGCAGGTACCAAATACCGTTCTTGTCAACATTACGCACCGGGATCATCTCACAGGGGACCAGCTTGGCAACGTCGCCTATGTACTCGTGAATCCCGCCGCAGTCGGTAGATATAACTGGGTTGCCGAGCAGCATTGCCTCCATCTGCGGAATACCCCAACCCTCGCCACGGTGTGCCGACACGAGGCAGTCAAACGTCTCGTGCAGGCGGTAAATACCGGATCGGTTCATCAGGCGGGTCGCAAGGTAAACCGGTGCGTATTTTTCTAGATTTAGGCTCCTTTTGCACTGCTTGAATCTGTCGTGCAGTTCCCGGCGCTTGTCGGGCCTGAAACTGTCAATAAAGACCTTCAAGGTGAGTGATACATCGTCTTCCCCCTCAAACTCTCTCCAGAACGCCTCCAGTAGCGCACGCGGGTTTTTACGCTCCGTCCACTCAAAAATGGAGTAGAAGCAGTAATCGGCCTTGTTAGGGACATCGAATTTATTAATATCGCCCTCTGGGGCTTTGATCGCCTCGGGGATAATGAAAATAGGAATATCAGTAATGCCGGCGTTCCGTATTGCCTGGGCATTAAACTCGCTGCCGGTCCAGATCTCCTGCACCATCTTGACACCGTAGGCAAAGTCTGGTGGCAATTTATCAGTCTCCCAGAATACCCTCCCAATGTTGTAGTCGTTGGGATTGAGGTACTTCTGGTAGATATTCGGGGTGGTGTGGAGAATAGTCACTTTGTAGTCTAGTGACTTATTCTGCAGCCCAATGCAAAGCTTGCCCAGCTCTCCAAAGTCGGCAATCTCCAACGTATGTTTTGGTATTTCAAGGGTAAGGCCAACCCCGGCCTCATGTAGCGCCCCTATATCGTGGCGACAAGCTTCGCCGTAACCTGAATAATCGAGGGCTGGACCAACATAGCGAACATTCATAGTTTTGCTGCGTACGTTTCTGTTAACTTATATCACCCCCCTCAACAACGCAACTATTTACTATCACTGACTCTCGCCTGGTCGTAGCTCCACAACCTGGTCAGGATCGAAGGTAATTCCCTTACCACAGTGCGGGCAAATCATGCTACCAAACGAGTCATCGGCGTCAACCAAAAATGCGGCCTCGTTAGTGCAGGCCGGACACAGGTATTTGAATCTGGCAACTCTCCCTTTAGTTTTGGCCATAGATTTATCACCCCCTCTAGACACGCTCCAATTCTAACACGTTCTGTAGGGGCCGCTCCGCCGGTGGCTTAGAGCCAACATCATCAAAAATCTCCTTTAGCTTAATTGCAGATTTCTCGAATGTCCAATTCTTGACGTACTCGGCGGCCTTCCTACCCTTCTCGATAGCTTCCTCCTGGTGCTCGTAGACGTACCGCATCTGTTGGCGCAGGTGGTCTACATCACACAGGAACATTTTACCAGTATCCACACCTTTATATCTAGAATAAGCTGACGCGCACTCCCCCTTGACATTTACCTCGTACATATAATCTTTGTCGAAATACTCGGAAATCCCGTGGGCATTGGGCACAATCGCCGTCATTCCTGTCGCCATCGCCTCTAATGGCGTTATTCCGAATCCCTCCCCACGGCTGGGAAACACAAAGGCATCGGACCGGTGGCACAGATCAACCAGCTGCTTATCGCTGATAGAGCCCTCGAGCACCTCGATGTTCGGGTACTGACTGGGTGGGAAGGGGAAGGGGGGTTTCTTAAGAGTAGTTTTCAGGATCAGCTTGACAGGCTCGTCCGGCTCAAACTCCTTGGTAAAAGCATTAACCAGCTCCAAAAACCCCTTCCGCAAATTGTAGGCATTGTAGTGTAAAAAAGTAAACGTCTCGTGGCTCTTGCGCTTAGCCTCCCGCTTCTTATATGTAAACAGCCGATGGTTGTACCCAAGTGGCAGCACCGTAGTCTCAACACCCGACTCCGCAAACACCGATGCGCACCAGGTAGAGGGCACTATAACCATATCGGCTGCGTTGAGGTACTCGATCCAGTCCTCCGGAATCTTGGTACTTTCAAACATTGTGTAGATGATCCGGTACTTGTTTTCCAACTGCAGAACCGAGTAGGGGTTGTGGAACAGCACCCCAATGCCCTGACCCTCCTGCGACCGGCTGATATGGACACCAAGCCGTTTTAGCTCGGCTACTAAGGTATCGCTAGCAACGCCGTAGCCGTCACGTCCACCAGTGCTCACTGTGGCTAGGTAAACAGACGGGGTTTCCCCGGCACCCAGACGAAGCTTGGCTATCTCCATCCTCTCGATCCGCGCGATGCGTCCGGCAGTTACAGCATCAACCTCAGACTCCGTGGCCTTGCGAAAGCCCGTTTTATCTAACAGATTGTTGTATTCTTTGGCATTCTCGATCGCGACGACTCTTCCGAAGGGATTAACTATATGAGGCATAGGGAAATCTTACAGTAATGTTACAAGACGGTCAACGACCAAAGGGGGCCATCGGCCCCCCTTGATTATCTCAGCACTAGATAAACGATCAAGTGCTCTCAACCTCGACCACACGTCGCTGGTCAAGAATCGCAACACCGAACAGGAGATCTAGCGTTAGCACCCACTCACCAGCCTTGGCGTCGTACCAGAACAGAGTCCGGAGCGACAGACCAACACTAGGATCGTTGATGACACTAGACAATACCCCCATTCCGGGGTTCGGATTAGCCAACGGTCGGCTAGCCAGAACAAAAGCGTTCTTGGTGTACGCCAAGTTGTGGTAGGCAACCGGCGAACCGGAAACCTGAACGATCTGGCTCTCGTGACACTCAATTCCGTAAGTCTGAACGACCTGCCCCTTAGCAATCGCCGCGTTAGCTCCACGAGCGTCGAAACGGGTAAATTTATCAACGCCTAAAAGGTCGTTGAACAGTGTCGGATCACTGTAGAGATAGCGCTGCTCAAGCAGGGGAACTTTCTGGTCAGAGAAGAACTTGCGGATCAGGAGCATAGAGGCGTCGATCGTGGCTGCAGAGGTAGCATCCCACGAAACCGTGTTCTCAATACTCGCATGCAGACTGGCAATTGCGGTCTCGACCGCCTCGGCCAGTGCAATGGCACCGTCATCAGCGTACCTGTCTTGGGTATTCTGATTTTCCAGCACCTTGGTCACATCATCAATCGCAATCGTGACCTCCTTGTGGGTATCAAGAGTGACATCCACATTGGTACCGGTTGGCCCCTGACGAGTGAAGTCGGACCCAGCCACCTTATCGTTAGCGATAACAGCGCCCGTCTTGGGCACCTGAATGGTCTCGCCGATCTGTGCCACATCCCAATCACTGTCACGGGAGACTGTCTTCGCTAGGTTAAGATAGGCCGGAAGTCGCTGCAGACACTTCTGAGCGATGATTGTCGGAATAAAAACCGCGTTTGTAGTATTTGTTAGTAAGTCCATCTAAGTATTTCACCTCCCCTCATAAGAACTGCCAATAATGTCAAACCTAAGCAATTTTATGAGCGGCGAAACACTAGGTGGGTATTCCGGGGAGATCGTTCTCGATTGCCCCTGGGGTCTTCATCGCTTCAAGAATCTCCTTTTCGTGCTCCCGGTAGAACTCCGGGTCTTGAATCTCAGAAGCCTTAAACTTCAATCCTGTGTTTGCTCCGGCGGGGTTTGTTCCAGCCCCGACTCTTGTCGATCCCGTTGCCGCAAAAAGATAGGATTTCTCCTCCTTTAGCTTTGCGACGGCCCCCTCGATTCCAGTGACACCATCATCGGTAACTTTAATCTCGGAACGGTCGATTAGCTTCGACACGGCATCCAGATCGACAGCGCCAAGTTTAGTAGCCTCGCTGATAATCTTGTTGTCGGCAATCTGGGTCTCGTACTTAGTCTTCCAAGTAGCGGCATCGTTGCCATGCTTTTCAGCCAGCTCCTTGTATTTCTTTTCCTTCTCCAGACGCGCAACCTCGGCCTTCTCGTTATCGGCCTCAAGATTAGCGGCTTTCTTGGCACGCTCATTCAACTGCTTGAAACGTGGATGGTTCCAGAGTCTGGGGTCGTCGAAGACCTTACCAAAGGCTTCATCATTTAGACCTGAAATATCAACGGGCGCGTCACTACCCTTTGCAGGATTTTTGTCCGGTCCCGTACCGGTGGGTTGTGTGTTGGGGTCATTGCCCTCTCCCGCAGGATCAGGTTTCTTAGGCGCCCCATCGCCGCCTTCTTTCGGAATTGGTCCAGGCATAGTGTTTTTCCTTTCGTTTTTTTCCGCGGTAAGTCCGCTAGAAAAACAGCCAGTAAAGGGACATTTCGATGTACAAACAGATTATCTTACATCTATTTTCTCTTGTCAAGTACCTATGCGTACTTACCGGTCTTCGTAGAGTATGCCTTGGTTTTCTCGGCAAGCTTTGGCACTATCGTATTTATAGCGTGCCGGCAATTGGGATGGAAAAGCCCGGTCGCCTCAGCATCGGCCACTGTTGGATAGCCCTTAGTCTCCCCAGTTACCGACAAAACCTTGCCCTCCCAAGGCGTACACAGAGGGCACGCACCGGGGTGCTGTGACACTTGCACCAGATCGTACCCATTCTCTACCATCCTATTGGCCAGGCCGGTATTTCGCGCCTCGACCGCCTTGGTACGAATCAGCATCTCGGCATAGCTGTCCAAGCTCCATCTTCTACCAGCACGGTCGACTAAGCCCGCCAGACCATCCTCCTGCAGTGTTCCCTTTATTGTTTGCCGGACTGTCCGTAGCGCCTTACCACTAATTGTACCCTCGGCCAACTGATAAGTGAGCAGGTCCTGTGTCGCCTTATTGAGCAGCCGGCCAGCAGCGCGGTTGACGGTAGATAGGCTCTCAGCGAAGGATTTGGAGGTATCATCGATCAGCGCCAAAATGGCGTCCTGGTGTACTATGTTGAACCCGTGCTCGACCGCAATATCGGCATCGACACGCTTAAGTTGCCGAATAGCATCGTCAGCACCCATTTTGTAGTATTCGGGAAGCTCGTCGCGGAGAAATATCTCAACATCAACACCCAGCCGGGTCAGGCGGGCCTCGATCTGTGCGAGGATAACGCGCCGATTGTAGGCACCAAAATCAGTTGCCGTAGTAATCTCGGCCACGATGTCTTTGTAGGCACGTTTGAATACTTTAACGAGTTTGAGGGCGGTCTTCTCGTTAATTTCAACTTGTAGAGGATAGGTCGGTCTGGCCATTACTTCTTTCTCCTCTTGGGTATCCTATGGCCTGCTTTTCTGGCCCTGCTAACAGCGATCGCTCTACCTTGCCTAGCGGCCTTCGCCCTAGCACCCTTGCCACGAAAGATCTTACCGGACTTGCCGTAGCGATAGCCGCCTTTAACTTTTTGGACTGGCACCCTCAACCACCCCCTTCTCCTTCTTTTTGCTAAACGGACTGCCACCAAAGCCGGGTGTCGGCATTTTTATAGCCTTCTCGTCCTTGATCGCCTTGGCCTTCTCTTCGGCCGGCTCCTCGTCAGTCCCCTCAATGTTCATGATCGCCCCCGCAGCGGTCTGGGTGCCATCTTCGAGGCGCTTGCTCTCGATCTCGACCTGCTCAAACTCATCAATTGGCAACCCGTCCGCCCAGGTAATCTCTGGCGTCTGGGGATCGCCTTTTAGCACCCGACCGTCGAGCTCGATACCCCACACCTTAGCCATTTCCTGTGCTGTGTAGAGCACCTCCTGAATTGCCAAGTGGTAGTAGAGCTTCTTCCTAGTTACCTTGGCGATGGTCCTGAGAATCTTTAATTTGAGCGCGCGACCAGAGTCGCTCTGGCCTTTGCCCATACCCAAGATATCCGGCGAGGTCTCCGAGACCATAAACAGCAGCTCAGTTAGGTTTTCTATCTGCTTAAACGCGTTTTCTAAAGAGGCGTTCCAAACGATATACTCAGGCTTCTCGTCGCCGCCGCTCCCAGTTGGGAACTCGATCATCCCCAGAGCCTCACGGGCCACCTTGCCCTTATCATCTAAAACACCCTCCGGCACAAAAAGAATCGGGCTGGAGTGCTTGTCTAAAATGTTGTCAACCATACTGAGACGGTTATTGAGGGCGTAAAACAGAGCATCTAAATCGTGATAGTCGGACAGTCCCCAGTACCGCCGGCCAGTCTTCCAGTTGGGAATGTGTACCAACAGGGAGCGTGTGGTCCTAGTCTCCTGGTCCTTCTTAAGACCAGTGATGCCTAGGGTGTCTATGTCGACCTGCTCGACCATCTTACCGCCCTTAAGTTTCCATAGTTCGTTGAGGATGTTGCCGGGAGTGTGTATTTCCTTGCGAACATAGCTATCATCCCCGATTTTGAAGCTCCACGCTAACTCCTTGGTCTGCGGGTTCTGGCGAACATTGAAATCGTCTGCTTCTGGGAAGTAGATAGTCGGCGAGATATCCTCAATGATAACGGTTTCCTTTTCACTCTCTACCGCCGGGTTGCGCTTTCCAATCCTGATCTTGAACAGGGCGTCGCCCATGTAGGAATTTGACAGCGCCGACTCGTAGAGCTGAACACCAAGTTTATTTTCACGTACCAAGGCATCCACGAACTCCTGGTCGCCATCATCAGGCATTTTTATTTTCACACCCTCAGAAAATAACATATCCGCCACGACTTTGCTGGTCAGCCCAGCAAAGTTGGCCTTGATGTACCGGAGCTTGCCATAAGCCTTGTTGAAGTCATCGCTATTGATCCGAATACGGAACGCCTCGTAATGTTTACCCAAGAATAGCTGCTCGAAGTAGTTGTAGTCAACCAGGCGCTGTGCGTGTTTCTTGTAGGGGAATGTGGTGCCGTCGCCGGCAGTCCTAGGTGTAACGCTAACCGGGGCCACGCCCGCGACCGACCCAGTGGGATTATCCTTTATTTGTTCGACGGGCTTGGGTGTCAACGCCATGGATTCATTATAACAGTAACACAGCTACAAACACCATCAAAGACCTTTGGGCTTGGTAGCGTAAACCTTGGCCAGCGGCTTCTTATATTTTCGCATCTGCATCGCCACAAACCCGGCAAACAGCGCGTCGTCGTGCTTCCCATCCGCATGCTCGCGCTTCCCGTTATCCTTCTTAACAAATGTCCGCATCTCCCCAAGGGTAATCGCAGAGTTAATCTTTAGACTGCCCTCCTCAAAAGGCCGTAAGAAGTCATCTATCATTATATCGCGTGTCTTAGTATTTGTGCTCCACCCAATCTTTCTGGTGCGGCGCTGCGTCTTCTCATCCATTATAACGCTTGCGTAGTAATTGTCGTATATCTTAGACAGGAACAAAATGGTAGAGAGCATGTTATTCTCCACCCCCACAAAAGCGCCGTTGTAGAGCTCTGCTATAGCCTTGACCCACTCCGCGGACTCGTCTGGGCGGCACTTGACGTAGTATTGGGCCATCTGCTCGATCGGTTCCTCAACAGTGGCACCGCGCTCCCAAACATCAATGCAGGTAAAGTCCGAGCCAAGCCCGCCGGAGGGATCGACCCCGACCACATACTCCTTACCAAACACCGGCGTCTTCCAAATACGCACCCCGGCTTTGTGTAGTCGTGCCAGCTCAGCTACCAGCTTTTCCCGCCCCTCCTGCCCTGCTGGTACGGCAGCGACCAGCGTATCTAAAGATGGTGGCGGAGTGGGGGAGAGCTTGTTCATCACCTCGGGGTCGAAAACACTGCCAGAGCCGCTTTGGAACGCCTCCAATATAGTGGCCGGGTACTCCTGTCTAAATAGCTGAATACCACTTAGGCCAACCCCGCCTCCGGATGTTGCCGACCTAAGCTCGTTGACCTTCCAACGACGCCAAAGTAGTTGGCCGTCAGTCAGATTGTACTGTGTCGCGATATCTCGCTCATTACCGTACTTCCGCGCATCATCTAAGGTAGGCTCTGGTAAATCGCCTGGAATTGAGTATTCGGGGTGTATAAACCACGGGTAGAAGTACGTTTTATAATCCAGCTCCCCGATGTTTGGGTAGTCGTGGCAGCCAATGAAGAAATCGTAGAAGTCGTTTAGCCCATTGCCGGTAGTTTCCTCTGAGACCCAGCCGGTGATCGGTACAGCCTGTTTAGAGCCAGAGTTTAACTCGGCACGGTCCTTGATGTAGGCACTCTCGGTAATGTGGAGTTTTTGAACAGTGCCACCTCGTATTTTCATGGCCACGTAAATAGAGGAGTCTAGCGGTTTTCCGTCCCAACTCCTGACGAAATCGTAGGCCATCTTGGTATCGGTTCTAGTTAGGGGTTTCAACTGCTCTGGGAGATTAACGTAGGCGCGCTTGACGATCTCAAATATCTTAAGCACTGCCGGGCGCTCGTGGGCGAGTATTGCGCACGTAGTACCAGTTACCCACAAGGCCTCGTCGAGAAGATCAATGCAATAGAGGGTGGTAAATCCGAACTGCCTAGCTTTGAGGATCAGGTTCCGCCGGTGACTGCCCCTCTCCGCCAGGTGTTGGCGCTGGATCGGGTTCGGCCGGAACATTATCAGATTCCCCTCTTTGTCCTTGATCTTGTACAGGTGGTTCATCCTCCACCATTTGTCCGCTAGCTTGCTTTCCCAACTTTTCATAGTCAGTCTCGAGCCGCATAATCTGAAGCCCTATCCCCTCCCCCCCAGCACCAGTGTGCTCGTGCCTGTCGACAAACGCGTGGTGATTCTTGAGCAGGAAGATGCACATTGTGGGATTGAACTTACCCTGAACGCCCTCACACTGGAGCTGGTCTCGTTGTGCCTCCCTTAACCTTTTTATTACGTCGGAAAATTCGGGGTGTATTTTCTCCCACTCCAAGATGGTCTCACGGTGAATACCCAACTCTACGGCCAGCCCAGCCAAGGTGACAAGCTTCCTAGTCCCCAAACGCGCGTCAACATAGATACCGACCTGCTTAACCATCGCCTCTTTGTATTTGGTAGGCCTACCAGCTGGCATGATATCCCTAGTCTACCGTAACCTTGATTATTTTTCCATTACGTAGAGGAAGCGGTAAGACCTTTTCCGCCTCATACTCCCCAACCGTGAGAGTTAATTTATAACTTCCATCGATCAGTGGGCCGCGGATGGCTATGTGATCAGCGCAAAATCCTACTCTTTCCTTGTTAACTTCAACCATTTTCATACCCCCTTCGGAGGCAACAACACTACCGAATTGCTACCTCCGAGGGAGGCGCAAGCCTTTTACTTGCGCCAGCCCCTCTCCTAAGTTGATACATGTACATCCCAGCGATCCCCAAAGAACTTGATTTTGGCCACACCGGTCTGGACAGGGTACATATTCTTGCGCTCGGCGTAACTATTCTCATAGCCAAGAAATCCGCCCGTGAGCACAAAATACTTCTTCTCCCGTTTGACAGTCCGGCTTCTGAGGTCAAGCGTCCGCCTCGGAACCTTTAGGGACAGCAATTCATGGGTATGTCCATAAAGGTAGCAATCGGCATCAGTATGTTGTGCCGTTCTCATCGCCGCCGTTAGTTTGGTGTGCGGATACCACGCATTGCTAGAGCCGTGCTGGGCGTGGATGATGTAGTTCTGCTTCCGCACCTTCAGCTTGATGAAGCACGAGTACCCACCATACGGAACGCCTAAGAGCTTCGCCAGGGTCTTTGAAACTTGGAACCCAGTCTGCCTCCAGACCCGAAACTCGTGGTTTCCGTCCAAAAGAACAAGAACCTGCGAAGCAATGGGCTTTAAGACCTCTTCTAAGGCATCTTGCTGTGCCTGTGGGGTTAGGTTCTGTTCTACCCACCCCGCACCGACCGAGTGCTTACTCGCGCACTCTAGGAGGTCGCCCATCAACACCACGAGACTCCCTGATTCCTTGATGTAGTCAATCGTGCCCAGGAAGTGGTCAACCTCGCACGTTGGAGAGCCGAGATGGACATCTCCCAAGGGAACAAGTTTGACCTCCTCTGCATCAGAAACGAAACTGACTACCCTAATCCCGTTCCTGTGGCTCCGATACTTGTCCAGAATCACCACCCACCTCCTCGTGTGCTCCGCTCATCATCTTCATCCGTAGAATTAGCTCCTTTTCAGAGTCCGGAAGATGACCACTGACTATTTGTAGGATGACATCAACCTTCACCCGCTTCGCCTGTAGCTCTTCCAACCTGTCAAGGAACCGTTCGTACTCTGCTCTCGTTTCTTCTCTCATCTCCTTCCTCCTTTTAATTAAAGTGCGCCATTCTTTTATTGGCTCAGAAAGTAAGCCAGACTCTAGCTTACCACCTCAACCAACGACCGCCGACATAGATTCGGTCTCGCAAAACTTCCAAACAGCCGTATTGCCTCCCTGTCGTAGGCACGGGCGGCTTCCAGAATGTTAGAGAAAAGACCAATGTGTCGGTTCTTTCCGAAGGCCTGAATCTGAGCGTGCCATTTGCCCGCGTTCTTGTCCCAGTACACACCCTTGTAACCAGATGTGCTACCACTGTTTAATTTTCGATTTGCACCGTTCTGGCTAGGAGTACAAACCCTAAGATTCTCTCGGCGATTATCCAACCCATTACCGTTTATATGGTCTACTTCGAGGCCGTTTGAGGGAAAGTCCATTATCAGACGGTGCATGGATAGCTTCTTCCCGCGCACACCGTCCTTCCACAACTCCGTTCGCACATAGGAACTCCTTCCACCAACCCCCACATACTCGTGCCAGCTATACCCCGATACTAAATCGAAGTCCTCGTCATCAATCAGTGTTATATTCCCGTTCGGTAAAGTTAATTTCATAAAACCAACAATCTCGTCTAATTGCCTCTAATCATTATGATGTACGCATTATAATGTTTAGGTATTCCCACAGGCAAAACGGAGCAAGCCTCTAATTGCCTCTAACCTCCCACTATCCCAACCAACAACTAGCTCGTGGGGAGGGGCGAGGAAAGTCTGCGGAAACCTCGCCAGTTTTTATTCTCTAAAGCCGCCCTCCCCCACCAGCCGATAATCCTTATATCAATTTTAGGCATAAAGTTGATATAAGATTTTCCTTATATCACTTTGTTGACATTACAACCAATAATTAGCTGGGAGCTAGGAGCGATGGCTTTTTTGATTCATCACTCCACGCCCACTGAGATTACTCCCAGCTCCCAACTGACAATCGGCCACAGTCTATCACGACGCCGGCGTCTCGTAATAAAACACCCAGCAATGCTTGTACGCCAACGATAAGTAGGCTAGATACCTGTGCCGACCCTCCAGAACGCCATAACGATCGCCATCCCTGGCGCAGCCGAGCGGACCGAAGTAGTCCATTCCGCGAGCACCCGCCTTACGCAGAGTAGTCGCGTACTCGTGTGCCAGTCTGAGATCTATGCCCTGCTCACTATATAGGAACAGGTCTCTCAGTGGGACCTTCGCGATATGTAAAACCGCCCCGCTTGGTATAAGCACTTAAAGCACCGAGGCCAACCAGTCAATGTAGGCCGTAAAAATAATCGCCACGATTATGATCACTAGTAAATATCTCATTTCCCAACCTGGGCAGCCTTCTCCGCTAACGCCCTCGCCGCAAGAGCACTCTCTAGGTAATCGGTTCCAAACTCCCCGGCGATAAACCTCTTAGAGTAAATAAACCCCCCACAATTGACACATTGGCAATCTTTCCAACCGTATATTTTGTCACAGTGGCAACGCTTGAATCTCATTCAAGCCCCACCTCTTTCCTCAAAATCCCGGCTACAAGCCTTGGACAATCCGTAAATCAAATCCACTGCCTCCTCCGCCGTCATCAACCACCCCCTAGGTTTGCTATCGGCGGGGGTAATGAGGATTTGGATGCGGTCACGAAGATGTTCGCCCTTGATTGGTTTTTCATAATAAAAAACCTCCAACCTTGCCCCATTCCCCCAAATAGAAGTGAATATCGGCTTATCCTTATTCATTCAAGCCCCCCACACTCTGACCACTCAACATCCAATACTCCTACGGAAGTTGGGGCCAATGCCTCAAAAGCGGCACGGCTCAAATCTAATTCCCTGCCGTCAATAAAAGGACCACGATCGTTAACAACCACACGGATTCCCATCTCGTCACTTCCGCTTGGTCGAACACATAGCGTAGTACCAAAAGGCAAATCACGGTGAGCAGCGGTAAGCTTGGTTTCGTCAAACACCTCCCCACTCGCCGTAGTCCGCCCATGAAACTCGTTACCATACCACGAAGCCCTCCCCGATTGGAACTCACTCTTATCTGTCGGGCTATAACCGATGTCACAAGTCTCTTCCTCATAATTTCCCTCGACTGTGATTTCGGCTTGGTAAGCATCTTTTTGTATGAACGGTAGGAGTAAGAGCAGTAACAGAGCGATAACAAAGGCCCTTACACATTTAGCTATCAAATTTAATCGTCCTTGTCTTCTTCCTACTGTTACAGCTCCCACACAATGGCTGTATGTTTTTAATATCGTCCGAACCGCCGTTAAAGAGAGCCATGATGTGGTCCTCAGTCAGCTTTATTTCCGGCTCCCCTCTTCCACAGGCCGGACATGTAAAATTATACTGCTCCTTAAGCGCCTCCCACTCCTCCTGAGTATGGCTACCATCGGCTCCTTTCCTCCTGGCAGCCCGACGCTTGTTTAAAAAGTTTGTGCGTGTCCTATTCTTACTCCTCCACTTCTTCACGCCCGCAACCTTCCTCCTACTCTTTTCCTCCTTCGTCAGTGCGTGGTCCTCCCCCGTATGGCCCTTGCTCATGTTCGCCCTCTGCTCCTCAGAGAGGGGCCTGCCCTTTAACGCTGCCCCTATCTTCCTCTTGTGTTCCTCAGATAGTGGGGGCATGCTAATCCCCTTATTCCAAGGCACACACCCCCTTTTGAAACTACCGGAGGTTGCTAGCTTACCTTTCAAAGAGTCACTAACCTTCTTCCGGTACTCATCAGTTCTCGGAAAGGATTTGTGCCCCTTAAGAGCCAAGCTCATATTCCTCTTGTGCTCCTCGGATAGCGGACCAGTCTTCTTTCCCTTGTTCCAGGCGGGTTGCCCCCTATGAGACTCCCCCATCTTTTCCCTAGATTCCTCAGAGTGCTTTCTCCCTTTTATCCAAGGAACCCGACCTTTTTGGGACGCGCTCATTTTACTCTTGCTCTCTTCGGAGTGGGTCCGCCCGTACCAGTAACTCCTCTCCCCCCGTTGAGCATCCCCTATCCGTCTCCTATGTTCCTTCGAAAGGTGCTTGCCCTTATTCCAGGCAGTGCGACCAGTATTTGATGGCATAGTAGCATAAAGTGCCCGCCTTGACGGTTGAGGTCTTGGCGGGCATAAATTAAAAATAAAGACCCCAACCGTTGCCTCATTATAAAGGAGCGCTGCGCAGTTGTCAAGGTACATGTTCCAGCTCTATTGGCTGGTAGGGGGAGGCCCTGTCCTCCCCTTATCAACCAACACTACTTTTTACTTACCTTGGCTACTTTAGCGTTTACCCTACTGATTATACCATCAAACGCACCTGTGATGTCGTCGATGGCTTTAAGGATAACCTCGCGCTCGTTGCCTTCAAACTCTTCTGATATCGCAAGTCCTATTGAGTAAGATGCCACCAAGTCACTAGAGTATGAACCTTTATCAGCCCCACCAGACTTGTTAATTTTTATCATCTAATCACCTCCTTAGAACAGTAGTTCAATAATCGTAGGGTGTTTGGGTTCTTTTCCTACCCATATCCCTCTCTCGTACTCCTCCCGCCAATCCAGAAGCCCCCTAATGTAGTACCCTGTGTATTCTAACGCCTCTGGTAGGTTCTTAGCTGTAATGTAAACACTGTTTATCTGGTAACGCATAATCCTCCTATCTAATCAGTAAAACTTCAATCCCCGCCAAACGGGGTGGGTTTAATTCCCAGCGCTTTCTCAACCCACCACAGCACCCTCCTGCTGTGTCCCCCAATGTGCCAATTTGTAATATCCTCAACTGGTAGCCCATCTTGCCCCAGATAGTTGATATAGTTGATACCGTCCTTGTAGTTGTATATGGTGGCAATTCCTGCGGGAGTATAGATAACCCACTGGGCATCTGTCTTATACCCGCCTGATTCACAGTTTGGCTTACCAAATACCTTAACTAGTTCCTTAAAGTCTATATCTACCTCGCCCACTAGTGCCGTACCGCTATTTAGGAAGGCGTGTGCTCCTTGTGTAACTTTTCCGCTGTACTCTATGGATATATCTGCCATTGTTTATCACCTCCAATCTAGTCAATAAGTTGTATGGGTGGGGCGCTTGGGCTGGTCTATTAAGTGCCAAATGGCTTTAATGGTTAGCTAGCGCCCCTCCCGGTTAGTCTCTTTAACACCCACGAAACAGTCGAAAACACCGTATATCCCCAAATGGCCCAGAAAATTGACGCAACCCCCATCAAGAATCCAAACAAGTAATCGCTCATTCCTTACCTCCTAGTCCCTTTAGTTCGGTGTCTATCGCCTGATGGAAAAAGCCTATCAACATATTCGTCTGGGCTATAATAATCTTTTCTTTGCTTGATGTGCCGTCGTCTGGGAGCGGAACAAAATCAAACCGAGATTTTACCCTCCCCAAGCTCTCTCGGAGATGGGATTGGAGAATGTGTCCAACAACAGACTTGATTCCGTCCCTAAAGGCATTAAAGTTGACCTGTTGTTTTACCCCACTAAGATAAATCCAGTGTTCCCAAAGGTCATCAAACTCTTTTTCCCAATCATGCTTATCTGTTTTATCTCTAATAGTCATAGTTAGTCCCGCCAGCCCGTTCTCAATTAGGTAGATAAGCATCTCTGCTCTGGCATCCGCCTCCTTTTCATCTCTCCCTTGTGTGTCAGTTAATTCCTGTAATTTCAATCTGAAATCTGGGTAACTATACCAATAATCAATAGCGTACTCTTTCAACATCTCCCCCAACTCAGCAACGGTGAAGGCGGAGTATACCTCGTAGTCCTCGTCTCGTAAATATCGGTCAAGTCTTTTCTTATCGTAACCATAATAAATAGGCATACTTACAGGTTCTGCCCTATTATCAACTAACCAGTAGGACAAACTCTCCTGCTCCACACCAAGCTCATTTAATTGTTTTGCCAGTTCAAGACTGACTACCTGATTTTCTAGTTTCATTCCTTACCTCCTAGTCCCTTTAGTTCGGTGTCTATCTTTTTATTTATCTTACCTACAGCATCGTTAAACATTCCATTTGCGTATTCCGCAGCTTCCTCCGAGGTTTCAATAGGTCTTACTAAAAGAGGAACAACCCAGTTTTTAGTTCCTTTAATTTTCTTCTCCAACCGCACCCTCTCTAAGCTCTCTCGGAGATGGGATTGGAAGAGTTCCGCAATGCTTTCGGCCACATCGTCTTCATTTATAATTTGATGCCCCCTCGCCACCTGGTCAGTAATCGACTCTGTGACAATTACCATCGCTACTTTGTCTTTAAGCTCTCTAATAGTCATAGTTAGTCCCTACGCGCAGGGGATACGTCTTCTGGTTCCGCCAGGAACCTACCCCCTGCGCCCGGGGACCAACCGGGCGTTCCTCTGACTAGAACGGCATCTCCTTTGGGTCAACGCGCTCGCTACCCTCTGGCCCATCCTCGACATTGCCAGTGAACTCCTCATGTGCTGGTCTATCCTCTGCCGGCTGCCGTTCCGCTAGTTTCCTCCGCATCTCGATAATAACGTCGCTAGCATTGTCACGGGTAAGCTGGTTGAAACTAGACAGCTTATATCCACCCTTGATTATCTCTTTCAGCTGCTCCGGCTCATGGCCGAGATCTTTACCGAGAGCAAAGATGCAACTGCGCTGCCTAACACTAACTAATTCCCCTGAATTAGCCGGAGTAGCTGGTTTAGCTGCCCCGGTGGTCGCAGGAGCGGCCGCCTCCGGGGCTTTGACCGTAGAGTTGGGTGGTACATCGGCGTCCCTAGCATCATCGATCGCAAACA
>Ga0222697_1000552_pt1 | contig 15920 bp, 24 predicted proteins | sample AntAcemetage1402_FD_179835 | JGI IMG/M metagenome (GOLD analysis project Ga0222697, IMG submission 179835) | Saline water microbial communities from Ace Lake, Antarctica - #1402 | ecosystem: Environmental > Aquatic > Non-marine Saline and Alkaline > Saline | place: Antarctica: Ace Lake... | reverse complement strand
GAATTACCATAGCAGGAACTTTAATACACCAGATTACATTTCTCGTGGTATTTTTTTTGCATGAGAGAGCATGGATAAAACTAAAAAGAAACGACCATTGGTTAAAACCATTTACTTATGAAATAATATTAGGTATGGGATTAGGAGGATTAATTGTATTAATGTTAACAGGAAGTTGGAAAGCAGTATCCTTTATAACCTTGACTTATACTCTGGTTAAATTGGTGATGTATTTTATTTATGATAAAGTGTGGAATAAAATTAGTTGGGGGAAATATGACTAAAATAGTTTTTGCATATTTGGTTGGGGATATTCTCCACGACGGGCATATTCTTCATTTGGAAAATGCAAAAGCATTAGGGGATAAACTAATTGCGAGTATACTTGTTGATGAAGCGGTGATGGAAAAAAAACCAAAACCAACAATTTCTTTTAGTGAAAGAATGAGATTAGTTAAGGCTCTTAAGTGTGTAGATTGTGTTATAGCTCAAGATACTTATTCTCCAATAAAAAATATAAAAGCAATTCACCCAGATATTTTAGCAGAAAGCACGAGTCATTCAGAGGATGACCTAAGAGAAACAATGAAAGTTGCAAAACAAATAGGTTGTAGGGTAGTTGTCCTTCCTTACTTTCCTGAACAATCGAGTACTGCTATAAAAAATAAAATAAAAAAAACTGGCAAAAATGGAAATAATTAAACAAGAAATAAAAGAGAAATCAGAAAAAAGCCTAAATTTTTTCAAACAAAGAAAAGTCCAAAATATAGTTATTATAATTTTATTTTTAACAATTTTAATTGGAACCTCTGCAATAAGATTACAAAATCTTCCTCTTTTAGTAGATTCTACAACAGGAAAAAATATTCCACTGGCATTAGACCCATTTTATTGGTTAAGAATTTCAGAAACAATTGCTGAAACAGGTTTGCCTGAATTTGATTTAATGAGGTATCCTTCTTTACAAGTTGGATTTTCCCCTGAAATTTTACCAAATGTAGTTGTTTTTTTACATAAAATAGTTAGTAATTTTAATAATGAAATTACTCTTCAATATTTATTTGTTATTTCTCCAGTGATATTTTTTATACTCGGTTTAATTACTTTTTTCTTTTTAATATTTGTTTTAACTAATTCTAAATGGATAGCATTAATTAGTAGTTTTTTCTTGGCGATAATTCCAACTTATTTATATCGAACGATGGCTGGTTTTGCAGACCACGAATCAATTGGAATGTTTGCATTCTTTCTTTGTTTATTATCTTATAGTTTAGCAATTAAATATTTAGATAAAAAAATACTCAAAACAATTTGTTTAGGCTTGTTGGTGGGATTCACTTCTGCACTTACAATTGCTTGTTGGGGAGGAATTTCAAATTTCGTTTTTATGATTATTCCATTAAGTTTTTTATTCTTTTGGATTATGAAAGTTGATTCAGATGAAAAAATACTTTTTAATTATTTACTTTTTTATTCAATTTGGTTTATATCAAGTATTTTATTTAGTTTAGGTTTTGGTTTTGATATTAATTTTGTATTAGGAAAAGTGGCTCTTTCATTTAGTAGTTTAATGAATAGTGGTATATTTTTATTTTTAATAATTGATTTCTGTATTATAAAATTTGGGAAAAAGATTTTAAATAATGAAATAATAAAAAAATATAGGGTTTTAATTAGCTTTTTAATAACATTAGTCTTTTCAATAATTTTTCTTTCAGTTTATGGAACAAATATTTTATCTCTTATTCCAAATTTATTTAAAACATTACTAAACCCTTCTGGATTAAGTAGAACAGGATTAACTGTTGCAGAAAATGCTTCTCCTTATCTTACAGATTGGATAAACCAAGTAGGGAAATTATTTTTTTGGATGTTTTATATAGGGATGGCTTTTGTAGGGATTGAAATTTCAAAAGGTTTTTTAAAAAAGAAAAATAAAGTTTTATTTTCTTTTACTTGGATAATTATGATTTCAGGTATTTTGTTTAGTAGAATTTCTGCTATCTCTTTATTAAATGGGAATAATTTTATAAGCCATTTTATTTATTTTGGGGGTTTATTAATTTTTTTAGTTTATTGTGTATCTCTTTATTTTAACGACGATATAAAAGTAAAAAAAGAGTTATTAATAATTGCTTCATTGTTAATTTTTATATTAATTGGAGGTAGAGGTGCAATAAGATTTTTGTTTGTAGTTACACCCATTATTTGTTTTATGATAGGATATTGTGTTGTAAAGTTGTTTGAATATGTAAAGAAAAGCAAAGATATTTCAAAACTTTTATTATCTGTTTCATTAATTTTTATGGTCATAGGATTAATGTTTTTTTCTTTTAATTTTATAAATTCAATAAATCAACAAGCAAAATATACTGGACCATCAGCAAATTACCAATGGCAAAACGCAATGTCTTGGGTTAGGGATAACACCCCTGAGAATAGTGTTGTTACTGCGTGGTGGGACTACGGATATTTTATTCAATACTTGGGAGAGAGGGCTACAGTCACCGATGGAGGTCACGCTGTGAGTTACTGGGACCATCTGATTGGTAGATATCTTTTAACGACACCAAATCCAAATACTGCTTTAAGTTTTATGAAAACTCAAAATGTTTCTTATTTGTTAATTGACCCCACAGATTTAGGAAAATATCCTGCTTATTCTCGGATAGGAAGTGATGATTCAGGATTAGATAGATTTTCAGGTATCCCAGTTATGCCATCTGACCCAAAACAAATTGTAGAAACTAAAAATAGCACAACTTTTGTTTATGTTGGAGGAACATATATTTATGAAGATATAATTTATAACGAACAAGGAAGAGAAATATTTTTACCTTCAGAAAAAACATCAATTATTGGGATTATTTTAGAAATAAATAACAATATGTTAGCACAACCAATAGGAGTATTCTTATATAATGAACAGCAGTTCAATATTCCTTTGAAATATATTTATATTAATAATGAAATACTAAATTTTAATAAAGGTTTGGATTCTGTGGTATCAATTATTCCAAGAGTTAATCAAATAAATCAAGAAATTAGCATAGATAGTTTAGGCATAGCAATTTACCTTTCGCCAAAAGTTTCAAAAAGTTTATTTGCTCAATTATATCTTCTTGATGATGTTTTTGGGAATTACAATTCTGTTAAATTAGTACATTCTGAACAGGATATGTCTGTAATCGAATTAAATAATCAAGGAGCAAATGTGGGAGGATTAATTTATTTTAATGGTTTTAGAGGACCAATAAAAATATGGGAAGTTAATTATCCAGAAAATATTTTAGTAAAAGAAGAATTTTTAAAAAAAACAGGAGAATATGCTTCACTAGATAATCTCACATTTGTTAAATAGAAAGATTTATAAATACCACTTACCTTATAAGTAATAAGATGAAAGAAAAAATAAAACAAAGAGAAGTTCCAAGAATTCAATATTATGTCTATTGTCCAGAATGTCAAAAAGAAGGAGTTCCCCTCGATGAATGTGAAATTAAAGGAAATTCTGCTAGTCAAGTTGAATATGCTTTGAAAGTACATTTAAAACAAAAACATTCAAAGGAAAAAAAATAAAATGGGAAAATATTGGAAAGCAGATGTTTTAAGGAAATTGATTAAACTAGAAGAAGAATTAGAAAAAGAATCAGGAGAAAAAACAACAATTACTATGGATTATATATCTTACTTAAAGAAAATGCTAAGATTAGTGGAGGAGAAAAATGACAAAATGTGATATTTGTAGCGGAACTGAAGTATTTGAAGGAGAAGGGAAATTGATTAAAGGGTTATGGATTTGTTCTTGGAGATGTAAAAACAGGGCAAAAGAAGTTGGTTTAATCACAGACAGAGATATAAAGGAGTCTTTAACATGAAAATCTTAGATATTGGATGTGGTTTAAAAAAAGCAGAAATAGAAAATGCAGAAGTTATTGGTTTAGATTTTTACGATACAACGAGTGCAGATGTAATTTGTAATCTTGAGGAAGGGAAATTACCTTTTAATGATAATGAGTTCGATGGGATAGTTTCTAAGCATACATTAGAACACATAAATAATTTATTACCAATTGTTGATGAAATGTGGAGAGTTGTAAAAAACGAAGGTTTAATAAAAATTTGGGTTCCCTATTTTGCAAGTTCCCTTGCTCATTCAAGTTTAGACCATACAAGATTTTTTTCTTACACAAGTTTTTATCCTTACAGAGAAGAAGACACAACACATTACCTTTGGCATCCAACAACATTTAAAGTTAAGGCAAAATATAATTGGTCTGGGCATTATGGATTAAGGACAATTAGTAAATTTATCGGTTTTATAATAAATAAAATGCCGAGAATTTATCAAAGGCTTTTTTGTTTTATATTACCGACTGAAGAAGTATATTTTGAATTAGAAGTTGTGAAAGAGATTAAAGGAAACCCAACTAAAGAAGAAGTTTTAGCAAGAGAAAAAGCAATGGATAAAGAAATTAAAGAGGAAGAAAATATAAATCCCCATACAAGTGAAAGGAGGTAAAAAATGAAATATCAAAGTAAAAAACACGAAAAATATGTAAGAAATTTTAAAGAGAAAGATGTAATTGTTGGTTGTATTTATCAAGAAGCAGTTAATTGTGTTTCTGATTGCCCAAAATTTTATGATTGTTGGGTAAAAGAAAAAGATTTAAAAGGAGGATTAGAAAAAAAATCTACAAAAATACCAGATTATGCAAAAATGTTAGACCCAATCCAATTTTACGAAATGATGAGTGAGGAGGGAAGATGAAATTAAAAAACCCAAAAATAATTGGGAAATGTGATTGTGGTTGTGGACAAAAAACTTCAGGAAAATATAATTCTCATACAAAGAAGTTAGCACAATATGTTTATAGTCATCAAAATAAAGGAAAGAATAATCCTATGTATGGAAAAAAACATAAAGAAGAAACTAAAAAAAAAATGTGTGAAAATCATCCAAGTAAAAAAGAAGGTTATGTTCATCCGAAAGGACCAATAGGGATGCATTGGAAGGTAGAAAATACAAGTAATTATAAGGGAAGTATTAAGGGGAGAAATTTCAAACATAAAAGTAATATAAATTATATTGGAAATAAAAATAGTTTGGGAAGAATTCCTTGGAACAAAAATAAAACTTGGGAAGAGATTTATGGAAAAGAAGGGGCTGAAGAGATGGTAAAATTAATTAGTAAACAAATAAAGAAGACGATGGCTAAACCAGAGATTAAAGAGAAAATGATAAAAAATATTAGAATTGGTATGGCTAAACCAGAAACTAGAGAACTTATGAGAAAGAATAGGGCAAAACAAATTCTTCCAAAAAAAGATTCTTCAATAGAAGTTAAAATACAAAACTTTCTTAAACAATTAAAAATAGAATTTTTTACCCATCAATATATGAAAATTGAACATGGTTACCAATGCGATATTTTAATTCCATCAATGAATTTAGTAATTGAATGCGATGGGGATTTTATACATTGTAATCCAAATAAATATTCTGCTAATTTTAAAAGATATCCTAATACCAAAGGAGATAAACCTGCTTCTGTGATATGGGAAAGAGACCATATGAGGACATCTGAACTACTTTCTGATGGATTTAAAGTATTAAGATTGTGGGGAAGTGAGATTAAGAGAATGGAATTAAATGATTTTAGGAGAAAATTGAGATGATGAATTGGAAAGGAGTTAAGGTTTTAGTAAATGGGGCATCAGGATTTATTGGTTCAAATTTAGCAAGAACTTTATTGGAGAAAGGAGCAAAAGTATATTCAATTGACAATTTTTCTTATATTGATTCAGAAAAGTCTAAATCGAAAAATGATTTTCTTGATAAAATTACAATAATTGATGGAGATGTTTCCGACAAAAAAACTTGGGAAAAGGTTCCCAATGACATAAAATTTTTATTTTCTTTCGGGGCTCCGAGTTCGATTACATTGTTTAAGGAGAATCCAGAAAAATGTTTTGGAGACACTTTTTTTGGTCTTTATCATGCCTTAGAATATTCAAAACAAAATAATGTTAAAAAACTTGTTTATCCAACTTCTGGAAGTAATTATGCAGGGAATGAAATGCCTCATAGAGAAGATATTTATCCAAAACCAAGGAATCTTTATGGAGCATCAAAAGTGGCTTGTGAAGGGTTAGCAAGTTCATATTCTGATTTTGTTAAATCAGTTGGATTAAGAATTTTCTGTGGATATGGTCCTGGAGAAGAATGGAAAAAAGATTTTGGAAGTGTAGCATATTTGTTTATTAGAGATTATATGAATGGAAATCCTCCAGAAATTTGGGGGGATGGTTCACAAACAAGAGATTTTATTTATATAGAAGATGTTGTAAAATGTATAATTGCTTCAGCAGAAACAGATTATACAGGAATAATAAATGTTGGAACAGGTAAATCAGTATCTTTTAAAGAGATTTTGAATATTATTAAAAACACTCTTGGAGCAGAAATTGAACCAACATTTGTTCCAAAAGAAGAAAATTATGTTGAACACCTTGAAGCAGATACAACATTAATGAAAGAAGTTTTAGGAATAGAACCAATTAGTCCAGAGGAAGGAATTAAAAAATTTGTTGACTATTTGAAAAATTAATTTATTAAATTTTAAAATTGGTAAGGAGGAATCCTTTGACACCGATAATTCGGAGACTCTGTGAAAGTCAGAGAATATTAAAATGAAAAGAAAAAACAAGTCAATAATAAGTGAAATAGAAAGAATAGTGAGTCTTTACAGAAGAACAGAGTTAAGTGAAGCAAAAAGAGGTTATGATGGTTATATAAACAGAATATTGGAAGATGAATCTAAATACAATAGAAGAAAATTATTAGATTTATATGAAAGGGATAAAATTAAGGAGGATTTAAAATGAAAGAATTAAATATTTTTATTAATCCAGGGGTACACCCACAATTTAAGGAAATAACAGACTTTCCTCCAAAAGGAGTAAAATACCATTTTGATGAACCAAGTGGAGACCATAATAGTTCTGTTACAAGAAAAAGGAGAAATGTTATGGGTAAACTTCATTCTTTTGGTTTTCCAAGGATGAATTATATTAAAAATTCTTCAAAATATGATTTGATTCATTCAACTAGAGGAATTTTAATTTTAAATAAACAACCTTGGATTGTAGATATAGAATCAGGTGGTGCTTTTGCAGGACTATCTTTTTCTTATTTAAAAAAACCATCAATGCAAAGAAGAATTATAAAATATTTATCTTCTCCTTATTGTAAAAAAATAATTCCTCAAAGCAATGCTGCAAAAAGAAGCCTTTTAGAAAATGTTGATTGTTCCAGTTTTAAAGATAAAATTGAAACAGTTTATCTAGCATATCGTTCTACTAAACTTGAAAGAAAAGAATCTGATAAAGTAAGGATTTCTTTTATTGGTAGAGGTTTTTATGAAAAAGGATGCAGTGATTTACAAGAAGCATTTAAAATTTTAGATAAAAAATATCCAAATAAATTAAGTTTAAAAATAAAAGGAAATATTTCTGAAGACCAAAAATTAAATTTACCTAATGTAAACTATCTTGGAAGAATAGAAGACCCAAAAGAATTTTATGATGAAATATTTGGAGATTGTGACATATATGTTCAACCAACAACCATTGATAGTTATGGTGTATCTATACAAGAGGCGATGTCCACAGGATTACCGATAGTATGCACAGACGATTTCACATTACCAGAGTTAGTAGAAGATGGATACAATGGATTTTTAGTTAAAAGTGAAATTCATTGGTATGATTATAGGTTGGATTTAAAAAAATATGTTGAAGATGTAAAGAAACCACATCCCCAAACAGTTAAGGAACTTGTGGAAAAAATTTCTTATTTAATAGAAAACCCAGAGTTAAGAAAAAAAATGGGCGAAAATAGTTTTAATTTAGTTGATTCTGGAAAGTTTTCTATAAAAGAGAGGAATAAACAATTAAATAGAATTTACAAAGAGGCGTTGGAGTAAATTTTCCAAAATACTGGCAATGAAAATATTAATAGTTTTAATAAAATTAGAGAAAAAAGGAGTCGGAGGAGTTACAAGAGTAGTAAATAATATTGTTCCACTTTTAGAAAAAAAAGGGCATCAAGTAGAAATAATATCTAGAAACGATGATTTAAATTGTTCTTCAACAATAAAATCTTTTTTTAAATTAAGAAAAGAAGTTAATAAAAGAGATTATGATATTTTATATACACAGGACTGGAGTTGTGCCTTACCTTTTTTAAATTATGAAAATCATTATTGTTGCCATCATGGATTAACTCCTCAAAAATTTGGAAGATTTTTACAGAAAATTGTTGGTAAGGTAATGAAAGAAAAAACAATTTCTGTTGGTCCTCCAGTAAAAGGATTTTTCCCTGAATCAAATTTAATTTATAATGGTTTTAATCCAGAAGAGTTTAAAGATTTAAATAAAGAAAGAAAATATTTTGGATGGGTAGATAAAACAGAAATAGTAACAGAAGAAGAAATGAAAGCAATTGCTAAAGAAAAAGGATTAGAACTTTCAATAGCAAAGAACATTCCTCCAGAAAAAATGAACGATTGGTATAATACTTTGAAAGTTTTTGTTAGTTATCCTCCAAGTTATGTTGGATTCAATTTAGTGTGGTTAGAAGCAAAAGCAAGTGGTGTTCCATTAGTTTTAGGAAATGAGAATGGTATTGGGATAAATAAAATAAATGAAGATTGGAAAGAAATGACATGGGAAAATCATGTTGATAAATTGTTGGAGGTATTTAAATGAAATCAGTTTTTATAAGTAGAACAGATTATGGAAAAAAGTGTTTGGAAACAATGGTTTCAAAGAGACACATACCAGAAGCAATTTTTACTCTTAAGGAGGATTATAAAGAAGTAATTTCAGATTTTGGAGATTTTGATGAAATAAGTAAAAAAAATAATATTCCTTTATATAAAATAGATGATATAAGATTTTATAAACAAATATTTGGAAGAGATTTTAAACCAAATTTATTAAGAAGTAATGAAAATATTGAATTATTTAAACAATATAACCCAGAGATTGTATGGTTATTTGGGTTTGGAGAGATAATTAAACCAGAAATGTTAGAAATTCCTAAATTGGGGGTGATAGGAACTCACCCAACTTTGCTTCCAAAATATAGAGGAGGGGCACCTTTAGTTTATCCGATTTTAAAAGGACACGATAAGTCTGGTTGTACTTTAATGTGGTTAGATGAAGGATTAGACACAGGAGATATTTTGGCTCAAAGAGAATTTGACATAAGAATAAATGATAATGTAAAAAATGTTTACCACAAAATGATAGAATGTTATTCTGAAATAATTAAAGAAGTGATTCCAAAATTTAATAAGGGGATTTTTCCAAGAAGAAAACAAGATGAATCAAAGTTTATTGAACAATGGAAACCAAGAACACCAGAAGATAGCGAAATAAATTTTAATAAACCAAACGATGAAAGAACAATGTTAAGATATATTCACGACCAAATACGATGTGTTTCTGGAGTTTATCCTTCAGCATATATAAAAATTGGAGATAATAAATTGTTATTAAAAAATTCAAAATTTAATCCAAAAAAAGATAAACTTAAAATGGAGGTAGAAGTTCAATGAAAATTAAAGGGAAACAAATAAATGAAGGAGGAATAACTGCAATGGAAAATGTTTATGATAGAGTATTAGAATTCTTACCTAAAAATAAAAATATAGAAATTTTAGATGCTGGTTGTGGGATAAGAAATCTTAGTAAAAGATTATTGGAAAAAGATTATAAAAATATTCTTACTTTAGATACAACCAATAAATTAAAAGTCAATGTTCCTTTTATAAAAGCAGATTTAAATGAAGATTTAGAATTTGAAAAGAAATTTGATATAATAGTTTGTCAAGAAGTAATTGAACATTTAGAAAATCCAAGACATTTATTAAGAGAACTTAAAAAGATTTTAAAAAAAGAAGGATTGATTATTTTAACAACCCCAAATATCTTTAATTGGAAGGCAAGAATTTATTATCTTTTAACAGGAAGGATTTGGGGATTTAATGAAGAAAATTATGAAGTGAATGGGCATATAACTCCAATCACAAAACAGGATATTCAAAGAATTTGTGATGAAGAAAACTTAAAACTAAATACAATAACATATAATAATTCAAATAAAGAAATTTTGGGGGATAACTTAATCGTTGTTATTGGAATATGAAAATTTTAATTTTTGCAGCACATCCTGATGATGAAGTAATAGGTGTTGGAGGAACAATTGTTAAACATGTGAAAGAAGGAGACGAAGTTTATTTATCAGTTCTTACAGATGGGGTTTTCGCTAGATATTTTGGGCAAGATAAATTTCAAAGACTTAAAGAGAGAAAAGAAGATTGTTTGAAAGTTACAAAATACCTTGGTATAAAAGAAGTTTATTTTCACGATTTACCTGATGCTAAATTAGATACTCTCCCACAACTTGAATTAAATAAATTAATAGAAAGTGATATAGAAAAAATAAAACCAGATATAGTTTATACACATAATTGGAGTGATTTACATAGAGACCATCAACTTGTTTTTGAAGCTACGATGGTTGCAACTAGAAAAAATGTTAAAGAAGTTTATTGTTATGAAGATATTGGTTCAACAAATATTATAAGAGGAGTAAATCAATTTGTACCAAATGTTTTTGTAGATATTTCAAAAGAAATAAAAAAGAAATTAAAGGCGATGTCTTATTATAAATCTACATTAGAACAATTTCCCTCCCCTCTTTCTTTAGAATCATTAGAATCTTTGGCTAAATATAGAGGAACACAATCTGGTTTAATGTTTGCAGAAGCATTTGTGTGTGTTAAAATAATAAAATGAAAATTAAAAATATAGGAAAGGGAATAGGGATTTTTGCATTTATTATTATGATAACTTTTATTGGTTTTTTATATACAAATCAACCAAATTTTAAAATATATTTAAATGAAACAGAAGTTGATGAATTAGTTGCTTGTTGTTTCGAAATAAATGCTTTGAGACCAATTGAAGATTTAAGTAAAAGGAATAATAATACTGCAAGTACCACCACAATTAATGATTGTAATGCTACATTTTGTTTTACAGAAGAAAATTCAGAATATTTTGATGCTCCTTGTGAAACAATTAAAAAAGAAGATTTAAATATAGAGTGGTTAGATTCTAATACAGAAAAATTAGAAGGAAATTTTTATAAATTCGGAAAATATATAATTGAGGTGTTGAAATGAAAATAAAAAATTGCAGGGTTTGTGGTTCAGATAAACTTATTCCTATTTTTTCCCTTGGTCCCCAATACATTTCAAATTTTATTAAATCAAAAAAAGAACAAGGAGAAAAAATCCCATTAAATTTAGTTTTATGTAAAAAATGCAGTTTATTACAATTAGAACATAATGCTCCAGATAAATTAATGTGGAATGAAAATTATGGGTATCAATCAGGAATAAGTTCAACTATTAAAAGTGATTTAAAAGATATTGTTAATAGGTCTCAATGTTTGAAAGAAATTGAAAAAGAAGATATTGTGGTAGATATTGGGGCAAATGATTTTACAATGTTAAATATGTATGAGAAAGGAAAATTAGTGGGATTTGAACCTTGTAAAAATTTAATAGAAAGGGTAGATTCTCAGAAGTTTAAAATAATAAATAATTTTTTTAATGCTAAAGATTACAAAAAACAATTCAAGAAAAAAGCAAAGATAATTACTGCTATTTCTATGTTTTATGATTTAGAAAATCCAAATAAATTTTTAGAGGATATAAAGGAATGTTTAGATAAAGATGGTTTATTTGTAATTCAACAGAATTATCTTGTTTCAATGTTAGAGCAAAATGCTTTTGATAATATTCTCCATGAGCATCGTTCCTACCAATCTTTTACTTCCTTAAAATATATGCTTAAAAAACAAGGATTAGAAATTTTTGATATTGAGTTAAACAATATAAATGGGGGAAGTATCAGAACTTACATTAAGTTCAAGGAGAATGCTTCTATAGGGGGATTTGAAGGGGCAGAAGAGAGGATTAAGCAAATTGAGGAGAAAGAAAAACAACTTAAATTAGATACTAAACAACCTTATTTAGAATTTGCTTTAAGAATAGAAAAGATTAAAGAAGATTTAATTGGTTTTTTAAAAAAAGAAAAAAAGAAAGGAAAAAAGATAGCAATTTATGGTGCTGGAACTCGTGGAAATGTTGCACTCCAATATTTTGGATTAAATAGGGGTTTAATTGATTGTATTGCAGATAAAAACTCATCTAAATGGGGAAAAAAGACAATTGGTTCAATGATTCAAATAGTTTCTCCAGAAGAAATGAGGAAAATAAAACCAGATTTTTTATTAATTAATACTTGGCATTTTGCAGAGGAAGTAATTAATCAAGAAAAAGAATTTTATGAAAAAGGTGGGAAATTCATTGTTGCTTTGCCTAAATTTAAAGTTATTGGGAAATAAACGAAAGGTTTATATAGTAGTATATCTATGTTATATTACTATGAAAAAGGAAACCAAAAGTCTAAAAATAAATCCTATATTGTGGAAAAGAGTTAAAGAATATTGTATCCAAGAAGATATTGAAATTTCAAGATATATTGAAGGATTAATTAAAAGAGACTTAAATAATAATTCTAAAGAAATAAAAAAGGAGGTAAAATGAAAAATAAATATAAGGCTAGGAAAGGAGCCCCATTCTCTCAAGAAAATGCCCAAATATATGGTGAATGTTTAGATGAAATTGCTAAAGAAAGAAATGGAACAGTTAAGCCTCAAGATGTCGTTGAAGAAGCCAAAAAGAAGTCTTCTCCTCTATATGGTTATTTTGATTGGAATAATGATAGTGCTGGAGAAAAGTATAGACTACATCAAGCAAGAAATTTGATAAATAGTATAATTGTGGTTGTTAAATATGACCATAAAGAAAAAGAACAAAAAGCATTTTATAGTGTTAATGAAACACCCAATGAAGAAGATGTTAACAAAGTCTATGTAACTATGGAAAGAGTAATGACTGAACCAGAATTAAGAAAGCAAGTTTTAGAAAGAGCATTGAAAGAAATTGAATACTGGCAACAAAGATATATGGATTATAATGAATTGGGTAACATATTTGTTGCGATTAAAATTACAAAGAAGAAGTTGAAGAGATAATATTCAATACAGTCAAGTGCAGTCAAGCGTAGTTCAGTTTAGTAAGGTCTAGTTCAGTCTAGCAAAGGTAAGGATTTTTACTTACCTTTTTATATTCAATGCAGTGATGTATGGTGCAGTCGTGTGGTGTGGATTAAGGTAAAGTGCAGTTTAGTAAAGGTAAAGATTTATTTCTTTACCTCATATTCAAATTAAATGTGCCTGAAAAGGACAAAACAGGAGGTAAAAAAATGCAAAAACAAGTAACAAAAAAAGAAATAAAAAAAGAAGTATCAATTTCCCCAATTGCAATTGGGTCAGCAGTCTTTAAAATTGTTGGAAAGACACCTCTCCTTATCGATAAAATGCCTGAGAAAACATTAAAACAAATCGAGGATAAACAAAAAGGTGAAGTTAAATCTAAAAAACAATTAAGAGATATTGATGAAGAAATTGCAAATGCTAAACATACTTTGCCTGATGGAACAATTGGTTTTCCATCAGCAGGATTTAAGGCAGGAATGATTGAAAGCACTTCTTTTGTTGGAGATAGATTCTTCTCAAAGAAAAAATTGAAAGGGATGCAGATTCTAAATGCAGTTAATGGTTTAATCCCAATCAAGTTCAAGAAAGAAGATGTTTTAGTTCATAATGTAGGTGCAAACACAAAACATACACCACAGTTTCATGAGTGGAGTTGTGAATTGGAGATAGCATTTGATAAGAACAATATTTCAATAACAGATATAGCAACATTGATTAATTATGCTGGGTTTTACTATGGAATTGGAATTTGGTCACCAAGATGTAAGTCTGGAGGAAATTTTGGTATGTATGAATTAGCAAAAACAAAATAACTTTACTATTCATATTCATATAGTCAAGTTTTGTAAATTAAGGTGAGGTGAAGTATTGTCAAGTAAAGTTTAGATTTGGGTTAGTAGGAAACGAAAGCCCATTTTTTATGTTCATAGAGTCAAGTGCAGTTGAGTCCAGTTAAGTTTCGTACAGTTAAGTGGAGTTTAGTTAAGCCCAGTTATAAGACAGGGAAATATTTCCCTATCTTTTTATATTCAAAAAATAAAATGAAAACAATAAAAGAACTTGAGAAAGAGATTAAAGATGGTCGTAAAAAAGTATTTAATGGAGAGATAGAAATTATGATACTAAAAGATTGGAAAAACAATAAAAATGAAAAACAGAACAACCAAAGAATTTGAAATACTTTTAAATAAAATGATGAACAAGAAAAAGAAGATGTCTGGAAGAGATTTTGTTAAATTAGTTTTTTTATCTGGTTGGGATACAGGAGAAAAAGAATGCCATAAAAAAGTTTTAAAGTTAATTGATGATTTAAAATATAATTCAAATGATTTATTAGAGTATAAAAGAAGATTAAAACAAAAAATTAAGGAGTTAAAATGAATAGTAAAGTAATAATTGATACACATTTAATTGACGAGATTCTTTTAGATGTATTAATTCAGTGTTGTGGAAATGAAGAAGGAGAGATAGACAATCAATGTTTAAGTGCATTTGAAGATGCTTGTGATTATTTAACAGAAAGAGGATATTTACAAACTAAAAATGGAAGAATTTATACAATTAAAGATAAGGAGAAAAAATGAAATCAGAATCAGATTTGTTATTATTATATTCAATACTAAAAACTTGTGATGATAATGATAATTCTGAATATCGTAATAAGGTTTTAAAAGCAGTTACAGAAACATTACAACTTGTTTTAAGAAAAGATAAAAGTGATTAACTATTTTATATAAGAGATTCATATAATTCTTTATATCTTTTACCGATTTTATCCCAATTATTTTCTTTCAAATATTTTTCACAACCCTTAACCATTTTTTTATAATTTTTTGATTTCATTACTTCATTGATAACTTTACCATAATTTTCACCTACGATTTCTAAACAATCAAACTTTTTGTAAATTTCTCTAAAAAATTCAGTATCACTTGAAACTACTGGTGTTCGAGTAGCCATTGCATGTAAAAAAATTCCACTCCCTATTCCTTTTCTGTAGGGTTGAAGAACTATGTCTGAAGCAGAAAAGTATTTCCACCAAAGAGGATGTTCGTCTGTTATATCCAAAATATCAAATCTAACATTTTTAATGTTATTTTCTTTAACATAATCTTTTAGGGATTTTAAGTAATCTTTGATTCTTTTTCTATTTCTATCATTAATTGGATTAGGATTTCCTACAATTAAGATAGTTCCATCTATTTTTTTAGATTGTTTAAGAATTAAATGTATTCCGTGGTCTTGAACTAAATTTCCAATAATCAAATAAACTGGTCCTTTAAGTTTTAATTCTTTTTTTACTTTTTGTTTTGGAGTAATTTTAAAGTTTGTGGGTCCTCCAGAGGTAAAAATTTCTATTTTATCTTGGTCAAAACCATATTCATTAACTAAAATATCTTTATGAGATTTCATAGTTACTATTACTAAATCAGATGTCCAATTAATTAATCTATTTTGGAAAAAATAAAGATACTTTCTAAGGAAATTTTTAAGGGGATTACCTTTAAATTCCTCTTTTTGTGAGAGAATAGTGCTCATTGTTGTAACTAATGCACTTTTTTTTAGAAATAGGATTGGATATATTAAAAAGAAAGGTATCCCAAAATTCCCTAAAATGTTATATTCATGAAATAGATGGATTATATCATGATTTAACTTTGGAATGATTTTGAAAAAAGATTTTACTGAACCTGCTTCATAAAAAACATTCTCTACA